>ERZ795056.246-NODE-246-length-74387-cov-6.686622_pt1 | contig 74387 bp, 64 predicted proteins | sample MGYA00375140_ERZ795056 | MGnify/ENA primary metagenome ERZ795056 (study PRJEB30185, sample SAMN05720227) | activated sludge metagenome | isolation source: Anaerobic digester | place: USA | collected 2015-03-09 ...
ATAAACATTTGGGGATGTTAGACTGGGGCCAAATCGGAAATAAAGGTGGCCCTCTAAATCTTTAATGGCAAAAGTCTGATATCCCCAACCGGTATAAGCACCGGACATGATTATCAGGGCCATGGGCTGCCAGTTATCATTACTCAACATACGAGTAATGAAAGGCTGAGGACCATTAGCGTATTGCTGGTAATTGATATACACCAGCAAAGAATCTGATAACGGAAGATTGGAGTATTTTATCTCCGTTCTCACCGTGGGAGCATAAACCCCGCCAATTAGGTCGCCGTTATCGCCAGGAATAAGACCGGCACCAACAGGATTGGGAGACATCTGGCCATTAGTCAGATATACCTCAAATACTCCTTCACCGGGAGCGATTACCACCCAATACCTTGATTCCGGAGCATAGGCATAAACGTTTCCCTTACCATAAGTAAAGCGCTGTACGCCAATTTCATTTGCCGGCAAAATTACATGATCAATAATATACAAAATACCATTAATCGTAGTGGTCTCGGTTAAATAGTTGAGATCCCAGCCGGTAAAATCGCCGCGATCCCAAGGATCAGCGGCAATATTGGCATAATTATACACCGCCGTAGTACGCATTGCGATAGCATAATCATAATTATTGCCAGCCACTGGGGTAGCGGAGAGCAAGATAAGAGTTGTTTCCCATGTTAAATCATTGCTCACCACTAGGGTGATACTCCTGGTGATTGAAAGCCCACCATTAATGGGTGTGATTACCACGCTGATGTCATAGATGCCAGCAGCGTATTTTTTCTCCGGACTAGTAGCTGTCGAATAGTCGCCGCCATCTAGGTTCCAGGAGAAGGTGTAATTCTCCACTGCCGACGGCAGGGAGTCAAGCCAAAACTTCAAAAACACATTAGGAGCAGCGTAAGCGGTATCGCCGCTCATATTTGCTCCGGCCACCTTCAAATAAGGTGCCGATTTGGGTGCGGAAATCGGAGATGCATCGTCATACTCCTTCATACAGCCCGTAAAAATAAGGGCTAAAGCAAATAAAAACGTAAACAACGTAAACCTTTTCATGATATGAGATTTAGAGTTAAACTTTTAATTGTAAAGAACGAAACCTTTTCGTCCTTATTCTTGCCTCGCTTATTATCAACGGGGCAATTAAAAGACAAAAATTATTTCTTGGCTAATAAGCGATTATAGATCGCTATCGTCTGATCAACAATCTTTTCCCAATTATACTCCTGACGCGTCCGTTCGCGTAAAGCTTGTCCTTGCGCTTTCACAATCTCTTGATTATCAAGTGCATACTGCAGCTTATGAGACAAATCGGACACGTCTTTATTCCTAAAGCTTAAGCCCATACCATTCATCGCTTCTAAATTGGCGGGAATATCGCTGGCTAGACAGGGAAGGCCATAAGACATCGCTTCTAATAATCCCATAGACAGCCCCTCGTATTCAGAGGACTGGATGAACATATAGGCATTGGCGTAAAGCTCGCTTAAAAGGGCACCGCCCTGATTGCCTACAAAAATTATCCGCTTATCATCACCAGCTAATTCTTTTAATTCTTTAACATAATCATCGGTATAAGCACCCTCGCCGGCAATTACCAGCTTCTTATCGGTTTTCAAATTTTTAAAAGCCTTAATCACGTAATGAATGCCTTTATGACGTATTAAGCGGGAGGCAATAAAAATATAGTTATCTTTTTCTAGGCCCCAGCGACGAATTTCTCTGACTTCAGGTAAAGTCGGTGGGTTAATGCCTGAAGGCACATAGACCGCCCCTTTATCATAGCGGGCTAGAGCATATATGGTCAGTTCCTGAGAAGTTACTAAAGTCTGATCAGCTAAACGGCAACCTATCTTCTCGCCTAATCGGAGATACCAGCGCGCAAATAAACCCCACTTTTTATGATAGTAATCCTGACAATGGAAAGTGAAAACAATAGGGGTACGGGGATTTAAAAGCTTAGCCAGCCAAATCAGGGAAGCCGGTCCAATAGATTGAAAATGAATAATATCAAAACGTCTAAAAGCGGAATGCAAAACCGCTAAAAATGTGTTAGAGATTGCCTCAAAATTCTTACCCTTTATAAAAGGCAGGGGAATTATTTTTACCCCTTTATACTCGCTAATTTCCTGAGCATAGCCGCGCCGTGCGTAAGCATAAATATCATGACCGCGAGCGGCTAAGTGGATTAAAAGTTCTTCTACTTGCTTTTCCACGCCCCCAGTTTGTGCCGGTATGCCTTTTTGTCCGATGAAAGCAATTTTCATATATTAAGTTTAACTAAAAATTATAATAGTTATTTAAATAATTGTCAACAATTGTCAACTTAATAATCAAATAATAGTAAAAAATTGATATTTTGTCAATAGTGTGTGCTGAATATATAAAAAAATAAAAGGAATATTATTAAAATAATATTCCTTTAATATAAGTTAAAAAATTATTTAATCTAAGAAAAGCTCAATTCAACCAGTCCTTTTTCTTAAAATAATAAAACATCAACCAAGAACCTAAGCCCATAATTAATAAAATAATCCAAAAACCATAACGCTGGTCGACAAAAGGCATATATTTAGCGTTCATGCCAAAAATAGCCGCTAACAAGGTTAGAGGAAAAACAATCACAGAAAAAAGAGTTAAGGTTTTCATGATATTATTCATCCGGCCGTTCAGTAAAGACTCGTTAGTATCATTTAAAACTTCAACCATCTCTTTCTGATTATCTAACATCTCCCAAATACGTTTAGAGTGCTCCACTAAGTGACCATACTGCTTCTTCAGAGAATCTGGAGGGACTAGAGAACTGCGCATACTCATCAGCTTCTGTAAAATATTTTTATGATTCTGCATGATCTTGCGGATATTAATAATATTGCGGCGCAAATTAAGAATCTTCGCTACTGCATCTTTCTGCTGTTGCTCAAAAATCAAATCTTCGACCTCCTCTATTGCCAAGCTATTTTGATCAATCAAGGAATAGCAGGAATTAAGCAAACGATCAAGAATCTCATAAAGCAAAGTAGCAGAAGATTCGGTGTTATAAGAAAGTAGAGAATTCTGATCTTTCTTGGCGTTGTTAAATAATTCATTTAGGGCCGGCAAATTGTCATTATGCAAAGAAACCAAGTAGCCGTGACCGATAAAAAATTCAATTTCACCGGCAATAATTTTGCCTTTAAAAAAGGTGGGAAAGTGGAGGATTAGAAACAGATAACCATTATCTTCCGCCACCATTGGCCGCTGCGAAAAAACCGTCGCTACAGAAGCACGTAAATATTCAAGATTAAAATTATATTCTTTCCTTAAATAGTCTATTTCCTTGCGTCCGGCGTCAATAATATTAATCCAGGACAAAGACTGTTCAGTACCGGGCTTATCAATAAGCAGGCATTCTATTTTCTGACTAATTTTTTTGTAATAACCCATATAGAAAGAAAAGTAACGGAAAATAAAATATTTTTGACTCCGTGACTTTTTTGTAATAAAATAAGGATAGTTTTTATTGCTTTTATTATATCAGAATTAACAGTGAGAGGGAAGTGATTATGGCTAATATCCTCGGCATCAATACCGGGTCAACAAATTGGACTGACGCAAAATCAGCTATCAGTGATTTTTATAATGACGGCCGTTCCCATCTGATTGTCACCCCTAATCCAGAAATTATCCTATCCGCCCAAAAAGACGAAGAGCTCTTCTATCTACTTAATCACGCCGACCTATCTTTGGCCGATGGCTTCGGCCTTAAAATCGCCGCCTGGCTCAGTGGGCAAAAATTACAACGTCTCACCGGGGCGGACTTGCTGCCCTATCTCCTTGAAGAAGCCAACAATAAATCCAGACGCCTCCTCATAATCAAGCCTATTCTCAGCCTCTCCAGCGAGACGGACTTACTTCGTGTTCTTTCGGAAAAGTATCCTCATATTTCCCCTTTGATTATCAGCACCAATCGTCAAGCTCAAGCAGAAGAATCGGACTTAAATAAAATCAAAAACTTCGCACCGGCATTAGCCATCTGTCTGCTGGGAGCGCCGGAACAAGAAAAATATCTTCATTACTTAAAAGAGAACATGCCGGTTCTACCTTTGGCGGTTGGATTAGGCGGCGCTTTTGACTTTTTAAGCGGACGCGTCAGACGAGCGCCAAAGATAATGCGCGACTTCGGCTTTGAATGGCTCTGGCGCCTAATAAAACAGCCTGAACGCTGGCGGCGCATCTGGCGGGCCACTTTTGTATTTCTATATAAATTAATCATCTGGCGCTTCGTCCTTCCTTACCGCTATCGGCAAAATGTCGCTATTTTAATGTATCGACTCACGCCAGAGGGTAGAGAAATTTTTATTGTTGAACGCCAAGGACAGCCCGGGCACTGGCAACTGCCCCAAGGCGGTTTGGATGGACTGGATTTAGTAGCGGCCGGGAGTAAGGAAATAAGAGAGGAAAGTGGTGCAATTCATTTTAAAATAATTGCCAGTTACAAAAAATTATACCGCTATGAATTTACCCAAGAAAACGGACACTATCAAAATAAAGAAGGAGAGAAGCATTTCGGCTACCGCGGGCAAGAACAAGGATTATTAATAGTAGAATTTACCGGCAGCCCCGAAGAAATCAAGATAAACTACTGGGACCATCAAAATTGGTCTTGGGTTGCTGAAAAAGAATTTATCCAGAAATTACACCCCTGCCGTCAAGAAGCGGCCTTTATTTATTTGCAAAAATTAAAAAACCTTAATTAAAATGAAAAAAATCAACCTGAATTTATGGCAGATAAGCGTCATCGTCATTATCGCTTTCGGCGCTGGCCTGATTATTAACTATGCTTGGCATAGTTATTATCAGAACGAGAAATTATCGACAGGGGGAGATAAGCCAAACAAGGAAGTACACCAAAGTGGCTATAAATACATTAGCCCCTTATTAGAATGTGCTGATGTTCATGACATTAGGCAAAATGATTTAGAGAAAAAAATCAAAGAAGTAATTAATAAAAACATTGAACAAGGTAACATCATTTACGCCAGCCTTTATTTTCGTGATTTGAATAATGGACCATGGATAGGTATTAATGAACAAGAAAAATTTACCCCAGCCAGCCTTCTAAAGGTGCCCCTCATGATTGCCTATTTGAAACTAGCGGAAGAACAAGAACAAATACTAAATGATCGGCTTACAATTGAAAATGAAGTTACGAGTCTTTCCCCAAATATTCTGCCACTTAAACATGTGAAAACCGGACAAAGTTATACAATCGACGACCTGCTAAAATACATGATTATCTACTCTGATAATGCCGCCACCGGAGCGCTGATACAACATATGGATCCCGAATATTTAAACAGGATATATAAAGATTTAGGAATTAACGTGCCCAACAGCGACCAGACGGAAAACTTTATGAATGTAAAAGAGTATGCTTCTTTTTTCCGCATCCTCTATAATGCTTCTTATCTCAACCGGGAAATGTCAGAAAAATCCTTGGAGATATTAAGCCAGTCACAATTTGATAAAGGCTTGAAAGCGGGAATTCCCGCCAATATTACTGTCTCGCATAAATTTGGAGAGAGGATCTGGCTGGAAAATAAACAGCTACATGATTGTGGCATTATCTACCTTGAAAAAAACCCCTATCTCCTCTGCATAATGACCAGAGGTAATGATTTTAATAAAATGAGCGGAGTTATTAGGGACTTATCTGCCACGGTTTATGAAAATTTTAAATAGTGGGCAAAATACATATATTTTACAAAATATCAAAAAAAATGTTATAATACGAACATGAAATTAAAACCTTCTAAAATATCGAGTTTTTTATGGGCAGGCTTGGCTCTTGTTTTGTTGTTTTCCGGACTTAATATTATTAAAAAACAAGCGCTTGGACAAAGCGATGATATGGTAAATGCGGAAATCCTGCAGTTAAACCAACAAATTCAGGCTCAAAAACAACAATTAGAAGCTCTAGCCGCCAAACAGAAGGCCTATACTCAGGCTATTGCCGCTAAACAAGCGGAAAAAAATACCTTAAGCTCCCAACTGGAAATATTAGAAGATCGTAGTGCTAAAGCCCAGCTGGAAATTGAGGCGACAAATCTGGAAATCAGCAAAACCGACCTGGAGGCTAAAAAAATCTCCCTTGATATAATGGATATAGACAGCCGGATTGAACAACAGAAAGACCATATTGCTAAATTATTGCGACTAGTCTATAAACAAGACCAAGTATCCGCCTTAGAAATATTATTGCTCAATAATTCTATTTCAGAATTTCTCAATCAGTCAAAATATTTGGAAAATGCCAACGAAGAATTACGCAATAGTCTGGCTAAATTACAAAACGACAAAGATCGTCTTGATAAGGCTCAACAGGATATTCAAGAAAAAAGCCAGAAGCTGGCCACTCTAAAAAAAGACTTGGAAGAGAAAAAAGCGCAGCTAGCCTACAAACAGGCAGAAAAAAATTATTTACTGGAAGAGACTCGCTCTTCAGAAAAAGCCTATCAAGACTTACTCAAGCAAGCTAAAAAAGAAGCGGCTCAAACCGAAGCGGAAATCGCCAGCTTAGAAAAAACCATTAGAGATAAAATGTCGCAAAACGACAAAAATAGGCTAGCCGGAAGCGACAGCACCCTATCCTGGCCTGTGCCCGGCAGAACTATAACCGCCACCTTTCATGATCCTGATTATCCTTTCCGTAAAATTATTGGTGAGCATTCCGGCATCGATATTCGCTCCAAACAGGGAAGCCCGCTCTATGCCGCCGCTGACGGCTATGTTGCCAGAGTGAAATTTGACGGCTCAACCGCTTATGCTTATATAATGATTATTCATAATGACGGCTTATCAACCATATACGGCCACGTCGCCGGCATTAATGTGGTGGCCGACCAATATGTCACCAAAGGCCAACTGATAGGGAAAACTGGCGGCGGTCCAGGCATGCCCGGTTCCGGCCCTTTCTCCACTGGCTCACATTTACATTTTGAAGTAAGAAAGAACGGCCTTCCTGTTAATCCCCTGGAATATTTACCTTAAAAAAATACAAAACTATCCATAAAACCTCGGTTTCAAGCCGAGGTTTTTTAGGTTCACAAAAAATATTTATCAAAGAGAGCGATTTTCGTGGACTTTCCGGTGGATATCGCGCAACTGCTTATTGGTTACGTGAGTATATATCTGCGTGGTGGCAATATTGCTATGACCAAGAAATTCCTGCACCGTACGCAAATCAACCCCTTGGTTTAATAGATCGGTGGCAAAAGAATGACGCAAGGTGTGAGGCGTTGCCATCACCGGCAAGCCGGTAATTTTGACATATTTTTTAACAATATCTTCGACGCTTTTGACGCTCAAACGACGAGAATGATTGCTTCTGGCGCTGCCGCGTCGATAATTGATAAATAAGGCCTCGTCAAAATCTTGGCGAACATCCAAATAAGCTTTTAAAGAGTTAACGGCGCGGACGGAAAAATAAACAGTCCTTATTTTACTGCCTTTGCCGATAACGGCTATTTCCAAATCCTGGCCGGGATTCTTAATTCGGACCTGATCACGATTCAAGGCCGCTAGTTCCGCCACGCGCAATCCGGTGGAAAACAGAGTTTCTAAAATCGCCTTATCCCGCAAACCGATGATAGTGCCAGTATCTGGAGAATTTAATAGACTGGCCAGCTGTTCCAGCTTTAAAAATTTTATTTCCTTATCGCTTCTATCCTTGGCCAGTTTCACTTTTGATGGCGGCAGGGAAGCAATATCTTTTTCTACAAAAAATTCCAATAAAGAGCGCAGAGCGATTAAATAATAATTCTGCGTACTTTTCTTCAAAGTTTTTTTAGTCTTAGGATCGACGTGGCGCGATAAAAAAACCTTATACTGCCAAATATGTTCCGCTGATAAAGCCGCCGGCTTTAAAGACGCCAAACCGACGCTATTTAGCCAGTTAAAAAACTTCCGCAAAAAACGAGTATAGTTTTCTTGGGTCTTGGAAGACAACCCTTTCTCTATTTCTGAATAATCAAGGAAGTCCAGAAGATATTGAGTTATCGCTTTTTGTTCGGACATATTGATATTATAGCAGATGAAGAAACAAGCGAGCAATAAAAAAATACGATGATTGACAAGAGGGAATAAAGCGCTTTATAATTTTAAAAAATGATACGCCATGGAACAACTTAAAGAATCAGCAGAAATATCTGCCAGTGTTAACGCCGTTTTGGCAATAGTTTATAAACATATTGACTATTGTGAAGATGAGATCGACTTATTAGTCGACAAAAGAGGGGTTTATTTATCATTAAAAAATATAAACTATAACCCCAACAAACCGCTCTTAACTGAAACTTTGACAATATTGTTAAAAAATATTGTTAAAGAATTTAGTGACGCCATAACCGAAGTCACCCTTGTTGCCACTAAAAAAGTACCGCGCTATCGACGATGGCCTTGGCCTAAAAAAATAATTGGTGCCGAATTCAGCGCCGCCGTCCAAAGCATAATATTGCGCGGCGGAATCATTATTAAACCCCTTAATCCGCAAGCGGCCGGGAAACTAAGATCACTGATAGTAAAAAGCTATGACAGCGACCATAAAGAAGTTTGGATTAACCCAATAATCACGGGGGTTGTGATTAATCTCACTAAAATTCAAAGATAATAAATGTCCCCGGCAGATGCCTATGCGTTGCCGGGGATTATTTTATTAAGGGAAGTAAGAAAGGTATAACAAAAAGCTTAATTAATCAGCTTTTTCTGTATTACTATACTTCGCATAATGTATATTAATACACATATAAATAAACAGGCTTGCAAAGATAGCCTCAGAGCAGATATGTCTGATTAATAGATGGTTAACCCCAATAATTGTATCTGGGGGGTAAACATTAAAATTATTTTAAGAATCAGTAAAAACACGCCGATGCTAATTAGGGAAAATAAAAAAACGGCAAAACCAAAAAGAAATTTAAAAGTTGTTTCCATATATTTTGAAATTATTTAAAATAAGCGCGATCACCATAACGTAAATCTATATATTCCAAGCCTTTAAAATATTCATCACCTTTATCTTGTTTAATAACTGACAACTTTTTCAACTGTTTATCTAAATCATCTTTAATGTTGAAAAAGATATTAGGGCCACCATTAAGTTTTATCTGCAAGGTATTAAAAGCGCCATCCAAGACAAATTCTTGTAAATTTAATCCTGGGAACTCTTTTAATTTATCATACAAGGTAAAAACAGCCTGGAGATAAGCAACCTCTAGTGACAAGCAATTGTTTTGACCAAGGTACTCCTTGGTGCCGGTAGCCGTTAATACGGGATAAGTTTTAAGGTCTTCATCTCTTACTGACACCTCTTTTATTAAACAACCGTGACTATCGCTAAAACTACGCCCCTGACTATCCTGCCAGATAAAGGATAAACTTCGTTCGCCGACACTGATAACCAGTGTCTGTGGCCATTGCTTATAAACACGAACGGAATCAAAGCTAAAGTTATTTAATAAAGTTTCACGCAAAGCGTCAACGTTAAAAAATAAAAGATTATTTTGTTTAAAAATGGCACTCCGCTTCAACTGCGCCTGCTGCCAGGCGGCATCACTCAGCTGATTTTCAGCAATACGACTAACACCGCTGACTTTTATCTGTTTTAAAGTAAAAATACCAGAAGCAAAGAAAAGATACAACAAGAGGGACAAAGATAATAAGATGATAACCAGAAAAAACCAAAAACGACGTTTTCTCTTTTTTTTGCCAGTTGCTTTTTTCTCTGCGCGCTTATGAAAAAAGGGATTATGCAAATTTTTATGCTGATAATCTTTTTTTACGCAGTTAAACTTCTTTGCCCGGCGAGCAAGATATGGACTAGACTTCCCTGCCATCATAAATTAAATTTATTATCAAACTATTATTTTTCTAATATTAGCCTGAAATTTTACCAATAGTTCATAGGGGGTGCTTCCCTGTAGGCGCGCTAAATTTTCTAAAGAATTAAAATCATGACGATTGGGAGAAATTAAAACAACTTCGCTGCCCACACCCACTTCTTCCCCGTTGCCCACATCCAAGCAAGATAAATTCATACAGACTTGACCAACTAATTTAACGCTAATTTTTTTATTAGCGGATAAAAGCTGAAATGAAGCTAAATTAGATAAACGGCGATCAAGGCCCTCATAATAACCAAAAGGAATCACGGCAATTTTTGTATCTCTTTCCGCGCGATAACTGGCGTTATAAGAAACGGTTTCTCCGCTACTAAGGGACTGGATTGATACAATTGTAGTAACTAAACGCAAGGCCGGACGTAAATTTTGAGCACGCTGATAATGCGGACTCTCTGCGGTAAAAGGATTATAGCCATAAATAGCCAAACCTGGCCTAAAAGCGTTTAAGCGGTTATCTGATAAAGCCAATACTCCAGCGCTATTTCCTAAATGTACAAAAACTGGATAGCAGGAATGCTGATGTAAAAACTCTAAATCTTGAAAAAATTTTTTCTCTTGCCGGCGATTAGATTCGCCATCTCCTTCGGCCGCCAACAAGTGTGAACACAAGCCAACAATTTTCACCCGGGAAAGATAATCCTTATATTCCTGCCAAAAAGCAGATAAATTTTTAATACCTTCGCGATTCATGCCAGAATTAACAAACAGATGGATACGTGCTTTAACCCCTAAAGAAGCTATTGCCTTTAAAGTCTCACCATTATAGACACAAACTTCCGTTCGCGACCAATTAAGATAGCGGTAAGCGGCAATAGGCATCTCTCCGATTAATAGAATTCTTCTCCGAAAATAGCGATAAGCTATCTGCGCCTCAGGGAAAGAATCGATGGCTATAGTTTCAACCGAAGATTGATTGAGAATAGAGCAAATTTCTTTCAAACCATGACCATAGGCATTAGATTTTAGAACAGGAATCATCACCGCTTGAGGCTGTTGCGCCTGCAAAAAATTGAGATTATACAAAATTGCCTCTGAATCTATCTCCAAGCGGTTCAGCGTTTGATATTTGGGCTTTAATAATTGTCTTAAATAATTAATCATCTTATTCTCCAACTTTTCCCTGCCCGTGATTAATAGGATCATCAGGCAAAGAGGAATCTAAATCTGATAAAGAACCGGAAATTTCTACACCCGTCAATAAATCTTTGGCACGATACTGAAGTTTAGTCAAGAGTGGAGCATTTTGCCCTATTTGATCGATAGTCGGCGTTAACACTAAAACGAAATTAGCAATATAATCGCCGCCAGTGGCCGCTAAAGAATCTAACTGCCAAACCAAAAGTCTTGAATCAGGATTATAGCTTGATTTTCCGGCCAAAAGACTTTGTTCCTCACCTAATTCGACGCCTCTGGGTAATTTAGCGCTGAAAACTAAATTTTCCAAATCATTGCCCTGGTTTAAAGCTTTAATAATCAACCAGTATTTAGTGGGCACCCCGATGATTGGCGGCACCGGACCAATGCCCAGCTGATCGCCCTGAGGGCTATGAAAATAGACGGATGCTTTCAGTTTTAAGTCGCTTAAGATATTAATAGCGGGCCAAGATAATTCTTTAAAAGAAGACAGACCTCCAGCATATGCCTTGGTTATTAATTTACCTTTTAGAGTTCTGGGAAAATCTTTTTTTTCTGTTCGCCAAGATGCTTGAAGCAGTAAATCACCCTCTTCACCGATAGAAATTTCTTTCAGGCTAATTTTATCGCCGTCTAAAGACAGATTATGATTAAGACTATCTTCGGCCTTTATTATTTTTAAACTAAAAGCGGCACTGTCAAAATCTAAACTAAAATCCAAATTATCAATCTTCACGTTGCCGTTATTACGATAATGGATACGCCATTCTAAATTATTACCGATTTCAATATAATTTTTTTCTTGGTAAATCTCTGTTTGAATATCGAGAATACGTCCGTCTTGGCCACCATTCAATTGATGAAGGCTAGTATTTAGAGAACTGATAACGCCCGGTTTATACAAAGCTAAACGCAAAGAGATGCCGATAAGCAACAAAATTAATATAACCAAAGAAATATCTAAAACTAGATGCCAGCGATTTCGGCGATAAAATTTTTCTTGGCGGCGATACCACCAGCGGGAAATAAATTTAGAAAATTTCATATATTTTATATTAAAAACCCTTAATGCCCACAGCTATTTCCGGCTGTCCTGATTGCTCGGAAAAACCGACACTCACGCCGTCTTTAAAATCTTCACTGTAAGCAAAAAAACTAGATATCACCTGGCCATCATGGTTAAAAATTCTGACATGAGGACCACCGCCCGGTCCGGCACCAGTGATTATTTCATCTTTGCCATCGCCATTAATATCGCCGGCCGCGACGTTAACGCCACCGCGAAAATTTTTATCATAAGCAAAAAATTGACCCAGAACCTCTCCTTTTTGATTAAAATAACGAACATGAGGACCACCGCCCGGTCCGGCACCAGTGATTATTTCATCTTTGCCATCGCCATTAATATCGCCGGCCGCGACGTTAACGCCACCGCGAAAATTTTTATCATAAGCAAAAAAATTTAACAAAACTTTACCCTCAAAAGAAAAAACCATAACTTGAGGACCACCGCCTTTACCGGCGCCAATAATAATCTCCATTTGACCATCGCCATTAATATCGCCAGCCGCTAATGATATCTTCCCCTTAAATCCAGGCGCGAAAGGCTGTAGCGACCAGATATTTTGGCCATGGCGCTGGCGGAAAAGTTTGCCATCACTGCTAAAAATATAGTCGTTATCGCCATCATTTAAAAAATCATCAACTAGAATTTCACTGCCGGAAGGCAAGGAACTTAAATAAGAAAAGAAGCCATGGCGCACCTGGGCGCCGTCCGAATTAAATATTCTCAAAAATCCTCCGTTGGTGAAGCCACTTCCCCGCCAAACCGCTAATTTTTTTAAAAGAATAACACCGTCTTTAGGATTAAGCCTTATAAAATTTATCTTCAAACCATTATTAATTTCCGGCGCCTGCGTCCCCTTAATTTTTTCAAACTCCTCTTTGGCAAAAGAAAAACTTTGCACCTTGTCTGTAGAATTAACGATGGTCAGCCCATTTTTAAAATCTCGCCGCCACAGACCCGCTTGCCAATCGGTTTGGCCGCCATTTAAAAGATTGTAAGCACCAGACTGAGCGCTACCAAGATTCACATTATATTCGTCATACCACCAAGTTTGGCCGTGATTAGTCACATCATAATCAAAACTATAATAACCATTGCCTAAAAGAGCGCTGGAAAATCCATAACGAAAATTCTGGTAATCTTCTTGATTTTTATGATAAACGTTTATAACCGTCGTTTGTGGCTGGACATTTAAACGGCTAAGCTTTTCATAAGACTCCATTGAACCGGTCCAAGTGCCGCCATTTTCCCAAGAAGAAGGAAAACCTTCAAACATCATACCGTTGATTATATTTTGATACGGCCAATAAATACGGCCATTACCCATTATAATAAACTGACTGCCGCACAATTCTCTGGTAAAGCGCAACATTTTAGCCACTCCTTCCGCCCACAAACTATTGGCCACTAAAGAAGTTTCGCGTTGGCCGTCATTATCAAAATCAAGATTACCGCCATTGACCCAGGCGATGTCTCCCCAGAGGTTGTCATAAAAAACTCCATCCCAAAGACCGCTAGACTGCAAACGTTCATGAATAAACTTTGGCAATAATTCATTGAATTTCCAGCCCTCTCCATTTTTGGAAGCGCGCTCGCTAAGATTAAGCATTGAAGTAAAAGGCCAATTAACCACCGCCCTTCCCTGCTCATCCTTCAGGTACCAATAACTTGGAATTTTTGAAGCTAATTCCTGGCGCAACCAAGCATTATTATAATCTTCAGGATTATCAATTATTTCCTGGGAAGTAATATAGGCTAATATTTTAACATCAGGATTTAAAGTTCTTATCTGGCGAATTAACTCTGGATTATTTTCCTGATTTTCCATGTCAAGAATAAGCAAATCCCAGCGAGCTAATTCCTTGGCTTCCGTTTCCGTCATCTCCCACTTGAGAAAATAATTAGCCAGGCGAGGATAAGACTCGCTCGCCGCCGCCAGGCGAGGCCAACAAAACAGAAACGTCAAAACAATAAGAGAAATGCGTAAATACATGAATATTAAATCTTAGAATCATCCGGAAAAATAAATTCAGGCGCTCCCGGTAAATAGGGACGAAGAACCTCTGGAATCCGCACTGAGCCATCCAGTTGCTGATTTTGTTCTAAAATTGCTGGCAACAGACGACTAGTGGCTAGACCAGAAGCATTAAGGGTGTGCACAAAAATATTTTCCCCCTCCTTGTTTTTATAGCGAGTCTGACCGCGTCTAGCTTGATAATCTAAAGCATTGGAAATACTGCTCACCTCTTTATATATACCCATACTCGGCAACCAGACTTCTAAATCATAAGTTTTGGCCATCGCCGCGCTGCAGTCACCCGCCGCTAACTTTGATAACTGATAATGCAAACCCAGCCCCTCAACTAAGGCTTGAGCGTTTTTAACTAATTCATCAAACATTTTCCAAGAATCTGACGGTTCGCAGAAAATAAACATTTCAATTTTATTAAACTGGTGCCCCCGGACCATACCCCTTTCCTCTTGGCGATAACTACCGGCTTCACGCCGGAAACAAGGAGAATAAGCAAAATAACGTAAGGGTAAATGACTTAAAGGCAAAATCTCTTCCCGATGATAATTACCGAGCATCATCTCGCTGGTTGCGTTTAAGCAAAGATTATCCTGAGTCCAGAACAAATCATCTCTAAATTTTGGCAAATGACCAGAAGTATAAGCGGATTTTTCGGTAAGCATAAATGGCGGAATTAAAAATTGATATCCGTTTTTGTTATGAAAGGCGATAAAGTATGACAGCAAGGCCCATTCCAATAGAGCCCCCCAGCCGCGGTAACACCAAAAGCCGTTACCAGACATTTTAGCGGCTCGAGCATAATCAATAATGCCTAAACTCTCAGCCAAAGAAACGTGATCTTTAAAAGGAAAACTGAAATCAGGTTGTTGCCCAAAAGTGTAAATAACCTCATTATTTTCTTTGCCGCCCGCCAAAACATCATCTGCCGGAATATTAGGCAAAGCGGCTAAACTTGCCTGAAGACGAGATTCTACTTCCCGCAAACTCGCTTCGACTGATTTGATCTTTTCCCCCAAAATCTTCATAGCGGCAATCGTGGCATCATCGGGCTTAGATTTTGAATTTTGATTACGCTCTGCCTTTAAGGCTTCGCTTGCCTGCAACAAATCACGCCGCTTATCATCCAGGCTTAAAATTGACTCCAAATCAAGCTTATCCGCTTCCATCCTTTTTAAAAGCGCCTTTTGTACTTCTTCTAAATTCTCTCTGATATATTTAACATCCAGCATATTAACTGATTTTAAAATTATGAATTATAAAACTTCCGCGCCAAAATTTTCCATTAATCCCCCTAAAACGCCGCCCGGTTTTTTTGTTTCCGTAATGGGCGCGGCGGCAACATCGGTCGGTCCGGCGGCAACAGGCATGTCTGTGCCCAACTCTAAATTTTCATCCAATAACGCTTCAATCGTCACCCTACCCTGAAAAACCTCCGCTAAGGTTTCCTCCATTATCGCCTTAATTGAGGGATCGAGAAGGCGGTCACGATGAAATTTATATTTAAAGCGTAAAGAGATAAGACCGGATTTTAAAGCTAAGGGTATACAATTCTGTAAAACAAAAAATAAAGAATGATTATGTTTTTTTATCTTAATCAATATTTCCGGCCACCGAGCCGCTACCTCCGCTTCATTCAAATCAGCCGCTATTATTGGCGGTGCGTCCACCGCCCTCTCCTTGGGTGTTGAGGCCTCCTTGACTAAAGACGCCGTCGGGCGGTTGCTGGCGTTATTCACAGATGATTTATCATCCGACCCCGCCTTAAGACAGAGTTCAACCACGGCCATTTCAAAAGGAAGCTGAGGAATAGAGGCGGATTTTTCTTGAGATAATTCCAAAAAACGACGCAGGATGCGTAAGCAAGCGGCTAAAGGTAATTCCGCCGATAAGTGGCTTATGCGTAATTCCAGTGATTCTCCAAAATCCAAACCCAATTTTTCTGCTAATCCCGGCTGAACGGATTGCAACATGATTTTCCTTAAAATTAAAAGTATTTCCTCTAAAAAATTCTTAAAATTAACACCATTATCAGCCAACTGATTAATTAAAGACACCGCCCCGCCTGGGTTTTTTTTAGCCAAAAAATCAAGCAAATCCAAGGCTTCCTGATTGTGATGTCGAGGCAAAATTAGCTCCACCTCTTCTACTCCTATCTTTTTTTCACCCAAAGCTAACACTTGTCCCAAAAGACTCTCGGCATCACGCAAATACCCTCCTGATTGGCGAGCAATATCTTCTAAAACTTCGCGACTAATTTCTATTTTTTCTTGAGAAGCGATAAAACTTAATTTTTTTACGATTTCCGCCGGACTGATGCGCTTGAAATCAAAACGCTGGCACCGAGAAATAATTGTCGCCGGCACTTTATGAACCTCCGTGGTACAAAGAATGAAGAGTACCTGCTTCGGCGGCTCTTCAATAATTTTTAATAAGGCATTAAAAGCCGACAAAGAGAGCATGTGCACTTCGTCGATAATAAAAACCCGCATTTTCCCGCTAGGTGCCAAACGGGCAGAAGCAATAATATTTTCACGAACATTATCCACGCCGGTATTGGAAGCAGCGTCTATTTCCATGACATCCAGCGATTGCCCCCGCCTAATACTAAGACAGGCGGCGCACTCTCCACAGGGTTCAGACTCCCCCGACTTTCGTCGCTCGCAATTTACCGCTTGAGCCAAAACACGAGCCATGCTTGTTTTGCCGACGGCCCGTGGACCGCAAAAAAGATAAGCTTGACCGAGCTTTGCGTCAGCTAATTCATTCTGAAGGGTAATTTTCAAATGATTCTGCCCTAAAATATCGGCAAATTTTTGGGGACGATAATCACGATAAAGTGTCGGCATATCTTAAAAATTAATATCAATTAAACCTTGCGCAAATCAGACGCCAGAGCCTCTGTCCGTCTAATAATATCAGCCTCTACAATTGTTCGGTCTTGACCAAATTTCAAACTGCTCAAAGACCGAATTTTTGCGGAAATACCCTCGCGCTTTACTCCTAGAAGCGGCCAGATTGTTTTCATAGAAAAGGGCCGGCTAGGACTATTGTCTACCAATAATTTAATATATGCCGTGCCCTTGTCAATATTAATCAAATCATAGACATTAAAAACCGGGGCAAATTCTTTTACCAAAAACTCCGCATCTTCGGTCCCTATTTTGAAGGCAATTATCGTGCCGACATTACCAAACACGGCATCCTTAATTTCTGTATTATTATTTTTAGTCAACTGACCTATATATTGGTGAGCGATAATCAAATTCAAAGCATATTTACGGGCTTCCGAAAGTATCTGACAAATAGAATTAGTGGTAAAATTCTGAAACTCATCGATATATAAATAAAAATCTTTACGCGCCTCGGCCGGCATGTCGGTACGAGATAAAGCCGCCATCAAAATTTTACCGACAACAATCATCCCTAAAAGATAAGCATTCATTTCCCCAACAACCCCTTTGGGTAAATCAATCAACAAAATCTTTTGCCTATCCATCAAATCGCGAAAATTAAAAGAGCTCTTCTGCTGACCAATAATCGGTCGCATCATATCGTTGGAAATAAAAGCAGTCAACTTGGAGGTGATATAGGGGACGATATTGGCCAAAGCAGCGTCGCCCCCCGCCTTTTCCGCTTCCTTTTTCCAAAAATCAATCACCGTGCGGTTATGACAACGAGATAATTTTAAACGGCGGAAATTTTCATCCGATAAAACTTTTGGTACTTCCATTAAAGTAGAACCGCTCTCCGGGTCATCCATGATTAATAAGAGAGCGTTACGCATATATTGCTCAAACATTGGTCCGCCTGTTTGTTTTAAATCATACAATTTATCAAAAATTCCAATCATTTCATTAATCACAAAGCTTTTCTGCTCAGGGTAACGCGGATCATATTCCAATAAATTTAAAGCCAAGGGTCTCTCTAGGTTGGCTGGAGAAAAAATTACAACATCCTCTACTCTTTCCGGAGGCATGCGCTGTAAAATATCTTCAATTAAATCGCCATGAGGATCAAGGACACAAACGCCCTCTCCGTTCTGAATATCCTGGATCGCCATATTGGCCAATAAAACCGATTTACCGACACCGGATTTACCAATGATGTAAGTATGCCGGCGTCGGTCTTGACGCTTTATCCTGATGTCTTTTTTGACGCCTCGATAAACATTCTGACCTAAAAGTAAGCCCTCACTGGGCAAATCGGCCGGCGCCGGTGCATTTTTAGCGGTCAGCCATAAAATATTAGGCGTTTCCATGTGCTTTAAAGGTAGGTGAAAAACACTGGTTAATTCTTCAGTATTTAAGAGAAAAGAATAGTCTTCGCGGAAACGACGATAGATAAAATCCTTAATTTGCCTTTCTTGTCCGCTTTTAAGGGAGCGAGAAAAATGATTGCCATAACTATAATTATTATATTCAGTAAAAACACTGGCAACGTTTTCCAAATAGACATTAGCCCGTTCTTTACTTGAGGAAGAAACCACTATCCTAAGATTAACATCAAGTCCGGCGCGCAAATTTTTTTCTTCAATAGACTTTACCGTCTCCTCTTCTAAGGCGGAAAGGCGTTTAGACACGGATTCATTCAAATTTTTTGTCTTATTTTTAATACCAGTACCAGCTCCTAAAATATCTCTAAAGAATGAAAAAACTTTATATACTCCCCCACCGCTAATACCTTCACGGACAGAATTTTTTTCATGTATCCTTTTAACTATACTCCTAAGCTTTCGATGCCAGGCGCCGTTGGCGCTGCGCACGACATATTGGACGGCAACACTTTCATCCTTATCTAACTTAGACATGATGTTTATTAAAGAATTAAGCGGATCAACCTCTATTTTCTGATAAGTGCGTAGAGGCAGAGCGAAGTGCTTCTTGGTTTTTAAGGAAGCCGCCACCACCTGGCCGCTCATGCTAAAAATATTATAATCTTCAATTTCTTCAATTACCGCTTCCGGATAATGAGCCGTAATCTGCTGTTCCAAATACCGCGACAAAGCCCGTGGGGCCACCGCATAAAAAGCAATTTTATGATGATTGGCCACGATTTCAAAGGCAAAATGGTCATTACGGCCAAGTAGCCAAGCAGTAAAGCCTCGCTGGGCTTTTAAGCCGCCGATACTGGCAAAAATTGTTTCTCCTCTGGCAATTTCCTCACGCATCTGCTGTAAGGAAAAATCCTTATTCTCATCTTGAGGCTTCTCTTTGGGCAACCTGATTAAAAAAACCTGATGATTAAAATAAGCGTTATCCGTGGCAAAACGGCGCACAAAAAAACGGAAAAGAAAAACAAGTCCTACAAGCAAGGCAATGACCACCAATAAAAATAAAACAGAAAAAACAACAGCGCCACTATCGCTCTTAGAAAATATAATTAAATTATCTAAAAATGAAGCCATAGACTAAAGGTTGCGTTTTATTTTTAAAATATTATCCGCTTTTATTTTAGCTTCTTGCTCTAAAAAAAATTTATTGACATGGGGAATGAGACCGAGCCAACGCTTGATTAAAGAAATTATTTTATCTACCCTAACCTTCGCTTTGTTTAGCAAAAGACTAATTTTATTGGCAGTTTTTTCTCCCTCCTCTTTAAAACGTCGCTGTTCTTCCGGATTCATCTGCAAAAATACCTGATCCAAGCCAGATGACATAATATTTTCAATTACTTGTAATTGCTGAGATTGGGCGTCGCCACCGCCGGACTTAAGCGAAGTTGACGCCAAGGACGTAGGCGTGGGAAAAGTCGAAGGTAATTGCTCATTTTTTTTCTCCATCGGTCGAAGCAAAACTTTCTCTTGATTATTTTCAAAAGAATGGCCTTCTAATGGCCGATCGGGCGCGCTCGGCGGAGTTTGTTCAATTTTATTCTCACCAGGCATAATTAAAGACTAATAGCCTTAACTGGGCAGCTGGCCGCCGCGTTCTGGGCACAACCAGAAGTCTCTTGAGAAATAGGTTCAGATTTACCGTCGGCGTTCATCTGAAATGTTTTCGGACAAATTCCGGCGCATAAACCGCAACCAATGCATTTTTCTTGATCAACTTTAATCATATTATTTAATATAGGAAAATCGACACGCTCCAGCCTGCCGTCTTTTCTTTATTTAAAATTAACATTAAAATTATAGCATATATTTAAAAAAATAACAGCCAAAATGAAGCTTTAAAAACCCTAATCTTTTCCCTTTTTATCAAGATAAAAGCCAATTTACCAGAAGTTGACAATGATAAAATATTTTGTTATATTAGCTTTATTGTTTAAAAATATTTATGAAAAAGCGGCTGGCCGTTTTCTTTTTATTAAAACGACGCCAGTCCTGAAACCTGTATGGCCCATAAAAAAGCCGGCGGCTCAACTGCCTTAGGCCGCGATTCAGAAAGTAAACGCCTAGGCGTCAAGCTATCTGACGGCCAAATTGCTAAAGCTGGCAACATCATTATCCGCCAACGCGGAACTAAATACCATCCGGGAGAAAACGTCCGTCGCGGTAACGACGATACGCTCTTCGCCGTAGCCGATGGTAAGGTTAAATTTAGCACTAAAAAACTCAAAAAATTTAACGGAAAACTCAAAAGCACAAAAATTGTCAGCGTTAAATAATTTAATTCGCAGATAAAAAAACCTATACAAAAATACCCAGTTCATCAACGGGGTATTTTTTGTAACTGAGCCTTATTTTTCTTTTAAACAGGCGCCCACAAAAGCGACAAATAAAGGATGGGGGGACAGGGGTCGAGAAATGTATTCAGGATGAAATTGAACGCCCACAAAAAATGGATGATTTTTTAATTCAATCGCCTCGACAATCTGGCCGTCAGGAGAAGTACCGGCGACAATTAAGCCTAATTTTTCAAAACGAGTGCGATAATCATTATTAAATTCGTAACGATGGCGATGACGCTCAGAAACAATTTTGTCTTTTGTATACTTAGCATAAGCAGATGACAAGCGTGTTCCTTCTCGCAAACGACACGGCCAACCGCCTAAGCGAATGGTGCCGCCATAGCCTTTCTCGGCAATTAACTTTTCCTGACCAGGCATAATATGGATAACAGGGTTAGACGTCTTCGGATTAACTTCAGCTGAATTAGCATCTTTCAAACCGGCAACATTGCGGGCAAATTCAATCACCGCCATTTGCATGCCGTAGCAAAGACCAAAATAGGGAATTTTCTTTTCTCGGCAATATTTAATAGCGGCAATTTTGCCTTCAGCTCCGCGCCCTCCCCAACCCTGAGGAATAATTAAACCATCCATCCCCTTTAATACGGAAACGCCTTTTTTCTCAACCTCCTCGGCGCTTAACCAGTGTAAATTAACCTTGCAGTGATTAGCGGCGGCGGCGTGTTTAACCGACTCGATGACGGAAATATAAGAATCTGTGAGATTAAAATTGCCAGTTGCAAAATATTTGCCAACAATTCCTATATCCACCGACCGCTTACCACTCTTAGAAGCGTTTACAAATTTTTTCCATGCTTCATTCTTAGGTTCGCGGTTGCGAACCGGCAAATTAAGCTTCTCCAAAATTCTGGAACCGAGATTTTCTTTTTCAAAATTCAGAGGAATATCATAGATAGAATCGGCGTCGGGAGCGGCAATAACATCGGCAATGGCAACATTGCAATGAATAGCCAATTTCTCCTTACGCTCGTTATCTATCGGCTGTTCGCTGCGAGCAATCAAAAAATCTGGCTGAATACCGGCGCTATTTAAACTTCTGACAGCATGCTGAGTGGGCTTCGTTTTCATTTCCCCGATTTTTTTGGGAACCGGCAAATAAGAGACCATAACAAATAAAACATCCTTAGGATTATAGAGTTTCATTACCCTGGCAGCTTCTAAAAATAGTAAATTTTCATATTCTCCGACCGTACCGCCAATTTCAATAATCATTATTTCGGCGCCGCTTTTTTCTAAAGCCGCGTCTATTCGGCGACGGATTTCCATCGGGATATGCGGCACCACCTGCACACACTTTCCTTTATATTCCAAATTACGCTCGCGATTAATAACCGTCTGATAAATACGACCGGTGGTCATGTAATTTTCCCGGTAGATATTTTTATTTAGAAAGCGCTCGTAATTACCCAAATCCTGATCGGTTTCATCGCCGTCTTCGGTCACAAAAACTTCACCGTGTTCAATGGGGTTCATTGTGCCGGCATCAACATTAATATAGGGATCCATTTTAATAGCGCTGACTTTATAGCCGCGCGCCTGGAGAATTTGACCAATAGAGGCCGTGCTGACGCCCTTGCCGACGCCAGACATCACGCCGCCGACTACGAAGATAAACTTAGGCGGCAACGCCTCTTTTTTGGAGCTGAGTCTGGATGTTTTGGCTTTTTTCATAAGAAAATATAGCAGCGCCTAAAACGCCTTATTGCCTGATTAATTTTATTTATTATTTTTTAAGATAAGTTCTAAAGCCTTATTCATCTGAGGATCAATATTCTTATTTAAATCATCTTTGCTTAATTTCACTTCAATATCAGGAGTGATACCCTTATCGTTAATAAAATCTCCGCTCGGCGTGAGCCATTTGGCGACGGTGACTTTTAAAGCTGAACCATCGCTTAAATTACGCAAACTTTGAACAGAGCCTTTACCATAAGACTGTTCTCCCACTAGAGTAGCCTTCTTATAATCCCGCAAAGCCCCGGCCACTATTTCCGAAGCGGAAGCGCTGCCGCCATTGATTAAGACCACGGTTTTAAAATTTCCCAAACGGTTATTGCCGGTAGCAAAATATTCCTGCCGCTTACCTTCACCAAATTGTTCAACCACTACCGGCCCTTCTTTCACCCAGGCGCTAGCCATATAAATAGCCGTATCCAGATAACCGCCAGGGTTATTGCGCAAATCTAAAATTAAACCCTTAGGATTTTTGGTTAAAGCCGTTTCTACCGCCTGATTGAATAGGTCTAGAGTATCGTCATTAAAATTACTGACGGTAATAACCATCACGCCGTCTTTACGGATTTCAGTTTTAACGCTTTTTACAAAAATCTGATCGCGGATAATTTTTATATCTATAGGCCCCTCTTCGTCTTGACGAATGATTGTTAGTACTACTTCTGTTCCTTTGGGACCGCGAATTTTTTTCACAGCCTCATCGACGCCTAAGCCGATAGTGCTCTCACCATTAATAGCATAGATTTTATCACCCGCTCTAATACCGGCTTTTTCTGCCGGCATGCCCGCCAAAGGAGCAATCACGGTAATCAGGTCATTACGCATGCCTACTTCGGCGCCGATGCCCTCAAAAGTGCCCAATAGATCATCGGAAAATTCTTGAGCTTCTTTAGGGTCCATAAAAATAGTGTAAGGATCATCCATAGAAGCGGCTAATCCGCGCAAAGATCCGTAAAACATGTCTTCATCCTTAATTTTATTCTTATCAACATAATCACTTTTCAAACGATCCCAAACCTCCCAATAAAGATTAAAGTTGAAATTAGAACCGGTGTCAGTTTTCAGAGCTTCGGGGGAATAAGCAAGTTGTTTGACTGCGTCAGTTTGACGATTAGACCAGAAAAGACCGGCGGTAAAAGAGACCCCCATCAATAAAATGATAGCCAGCCAGCGCCAAGTTGGTTTTCCTGCTGAATAATTATTGTCCATATAATTTATTTTCTTAATATTTTTAAATTGCCATTTTTTTCTAAAAGTAATAAACGGGAAACAGCCCGCTTGTTCGACCCTCCCGTCACTATTAAATCCAAGTCTTTACGTCCAGAAAATATTTTAGCCGCCTCTTCGGGCGCTAATATTTTTTGGCCGCTAAGATTGGCGCTAGTTGAAACTAAGGGAGAAGCAGAGGCTCTTACTATTTTACGCAAAAAAACACTTTTGGGCAAACGCACCGCCAAATAAGGGCTACCGGCCGTTAAACTTTTAGGCAATAAGCCCCGGTGAGGCAACAAAACTGAAGTCGGACGCACCTGTGACCATATTTTTTTTAATTTTTCATATTGAATCTTATTGATAAAACAAAATTTTTTAACCATTGACAAACTGGAGACTAAAACGAGTAAAGGTTTTTTCGCCTCTCTTGATTTTAAAGAAAAAATTTTGGCAATCGCCGCCGCGTTGTCAGCCCGGCAAGAAAATCCGTAAACAGTATCGGTAGGCAACATTACCACTTTCCCCTTCTTTAAAAAAGCCGCCAAATCGCGCGAAAATACAGAATTATCGGCCGTCGGTAGGGAGATTATTTTCATAAGCTAAATCAAAGATTGCAGAGCCTTAAGAGCCGTCGGTAAAAAAGGCAGAGCAATATTAACAACAGTAAGAAAGAAGGGTGCCACTTGGGAAGACAGCAAATAATCGCCAAAAAGACTACCTATCCAGGCATAACGAGAGATAACAAATAAAATCAAACCAATAAAAAGAGAACCCTCCAAGAAACCGAGCGCGCCGCCGAGCAAACGGTTAATCATTTTCGTAAAAGGAATAATGGAAATAAGATTAAAAATCTTTTCCAAAACGACAAATATCCAATCGATAATCAGGGTAGCGGCGATAAAAACAATAATAAAAGACAGCACCTTGCCTAGACTTTCGCGGCCGCCAAAAAGATACTGACCCCATTCATAAAACTGAAGATAAAAATGACCAGCAATAAAAGCTCCGAGAAGCAGACCGACAATATTGCCTAGAAGCCTAATTAAGCCCTTGGTCAAGCCGTTAAAAACAAAGCCAACCAAAATAACAATAAGCGCGATGTCAAAATAAGACATATATTTTAAACGGTTTTGCTCTTCGCGTCTAAACGCGGAAATAAAACCTCTCCTTTAATAATTTGTGCTTGCGTAAATTGAGCGATAAGGCGTTTTGCGGTCGTCGGCAAAAAGGGCTGGAGCCTGGTAGCAATAATTAAAATCCTCTCAGCTAGAGGGCGCAAAACCGCCGCTATCGCTTCCCTTTCCGTCAGCTTCCAAGGAGCGCGGGCGCTAAGCTCTTCGTTGCAAGCGGTAATATCCTGCCAAATTGACTGAAGCGTGCGGCTAAATTGATAAGAAGCGAGATTTTCCTCTTTTGATAAATATCTCGCAGCCGCTTCATTATCAGTCGATAAAGAAGTAATGATATTATTTTTTTCTAAAAGATTACTGACACGCGCCACTAAATTACCAAGACCATTGGCTAAATCGGCATTATATTTTTGAATTAATCTTTCTTCGGAAAAATCTCCGTCTTCAAAAGGAGGAATTTCCGTTAACAGATAATAGCGTAAAGCGTCAGCGCCGTACTGGGAGACCAGAGTAAAGAGGTCAACGCCGTTGCCTAAACTTTTGCTTATTTTCTGGCCGTTAGCGGTTAAAAAGCCGAAAATTAAAACTTGACGCGACAAGGGTAGACCGGCAGATAAAAGCATCGCCGGCCACATTGCCGTCTGCTGGCGTAAATTATCCTTTCCACAAACCTGAACAGCCGGCCAAAAAGCTTGAAAATTTTCTTCATTATTGGGCCAGCCTAAAGTCGATATATAATTAACGAGAGCGTCGAACCAGACATACATTACCTGTTCATCGTCTCCGGGAACGGGTACACCGTTTGGCATCTTCGACTTTAAGCGAGAAACACTGAAATCCTGCAAACCGGCGGCGACAAAATTCTTAATTTCCGTAAAACGATGAGAGGGAATGATAAAATCCGGATGATTTTTATAAAAATCAAGGAGAGGCTGTTGATATTTAGAAAATCTAAAAAAATAATTATCCTCTTCAATCAGTTCTAATTCCCTGTTGGGATGCAACGGACAGCGACCGTCAACTAATTCTGATTCAGTTTTTTCCAATTCACAACCGACACAATATTTAACGCTATAGGTTTTTTTATAGATATCGCCGTTTTCCGCGCAGCGCCGCCAAAATTCCTGGGCCGCCTTTTCATGGTAATCGTCAGAGGTGCGAATAAAATTAGTAAAACTCAAATCTAAGACTTTTTTTAAAGAGGCAAAACGAGCGGCGTAATAGTCGCAATAAGCCCGCGGAGACAAACCGGCCGCCTTGGCTTGTTGGAAAATTTTCAAGCCGTGTTCATCGGTGCCGGTATTAAAAACGACCTGTTTCCCAGCAAGACTTTGCCAGCGGGCAATGACGTCAGCTTTAATCAATTCAGCGGCAAAACCGAGGTGAGGATCGGAATTAGTATAAGCTAAAGTAGTGGTAATATAAAAATTATTTTCTTTAGACATAAATCTATTTTATTTTTCTGATTAAAACTACAAATTCTCCTTTTTGCATATCAACATCTTTTTCCAGTAAACCTAATAATTCTTCGGGAGAACCACGATAAATACTTTCAAACATTTTGGTGAGCTCTCGGGCTAAAATCATGTCCACCCTCTTGCCAGTCTTAGCTTTAAGTATAATAATTTCTCGCAAGCACTTAGCGAGACGATGTTTTGATTCGTAGAAAACCGAGGGATAAGAGCTATCTAAAAGATCTTTTAACATCGTTTGTCTGCCCTTTTTGTGCGGCAAGAACCCGAAGAAAGTAAAACGATCAACCGGCCAGCCCGATATTGATAAAGCGCTGATAAGAGCACTGGGTCCGGGTAGAGGGGTAACTGTCAGTTTCCCGCCATATTCAGATAAAGCGGAGGCCACTAAGGCCGAACCGGGGTCAGATATTCCCGGAGTGCCAGCATCCGATACTAATACTAAATTCTTCCCCTCGCCCAAATAGCGCAGAAGTTGGGCAGTCTTGCCCGGTCCAGAGTGCTGATGATAGGAAATCGTCGGCGTTTTAACTTCATATTTATCAAGCAAAGCCTTGGTAGTGCGAGTGTCTTCACATAAAACATAATCGGCCTCACGCAGAATGCGCAAGGCTCTCAGACTGATGTCCTCTAAATTACCAATAGGCGTCGCCGCCACGAAAAGTGTGCCTAAGGCCATAATTAAACCATATTATCTTTTCTTTCTTTAACATATTTAGTCCATTCTTCTGTAATGTCGACCAAAATTTTAAAGGGAGCTTCAATAATAAAATCAAAGATAAAGATAAAAATATTAATCCGCGAAACATTCCTAGAAAGCCATTTACCCGCCATAATAATCGGCATGTAAAAAAGGTCGAGTAAAAAGGAAAACAGGTTTTCTTTCTTTTCCACCACTAGTAATTCCTTAACGCCACGAGTGACAATAATGCTAAAAAAACTCACAAACGCCAAAAAGAATAGGAAAATAGTAATACTCACCCAATTAAAATTAACCTTTGTCAGTGCCCAGATGATAAAATAAATAGAGACAAAGAAAGCAACGCCATAAATAAGGTTAAAAATAAAGTTCATTACCCCTCCCCTTTTCTTGGGGTTACGCAAAACAATTGGCTGTTGACGTTCCGAGCCGACAAAAGCAATTTCTTTAACACCCTCAACTATCCGGTCGGTGTTGTCGTCCCCGGGAATACGAGTAAAAGAAACAACAAAGAAAAGAAGTATGGCCGGAAAAGAGATGTTGATAGCTAGAGCCACCGGATTTAGGGGTTCGTTAAACCAATGGATGGCCGGGACTTCTATTAAAAAAACAAAAATAGATTTGGTTAAAAAAATATAAACAATACTGCGTAAAGCCGCTCGCCATAACCTGCTTTTCGCTTTCTTATATTTCTTATTACAAACTTTACGGACAGAACTAATAAAGGTATTAGGGTTCTGTTTAAATTCATTATAAACTTTAGCCGGATCACCGTCGATTGTTTCCTGCAAAACAGTAAAATAAAGAGAGTAACGTTGCACTAAACGGTCGAGTTGTTTCTGTAAAGGATGTTTTAATTGATAATCAATGCTCGCCCGAAGATTATTAATATTAGAGGCTATCTCCTTAATTTTCTCATCGGCGGGAGCAAACATCGGGTCGATTTTATCTCCAATCCAGCCTTGATTGTAATATTTAAACAAAACAAAAGAAAGCATATCCGTGTCAAAGCGAGAATAAGTGCGGCTAATACTGAGATAGATCTGAATGTCTAAATCTTGACCATAGGGCAAATCTGGCGGCAACTTCAAAATACGGCTAAGCGTGTCAAACATAACGTTAACCATCGCTTGCTTGGTTTGATTGCGGATAAGATTTTCTTCTATTTCGCAAGCAGCCAAATTTAAAATCCAAACGACCAGACGATTTTTTTCCTGGATATCATTTTTAGCCTTATTTAAATCAGTCTTAAGGCCGAAGTCTGAATCGAAGGCCCTTAAACACTCCTGTCTGAGACGTAAATATTTATTTAAAATATGAGACACCTCCGCCACTTTAGTCTCAGGCAAAGAATTGTTGGGCAGATAGCTGGCTTGTATTAATTCGGATAATAGATGCCGAGATAAGTCTTCGGTACTCGGCATTTTTAATAAGCCTTCAATTACTATCTGGCGCTTTAAAATACGCGCGATAGCATTTTTTCTAAGAAGATGATCCTCCTTATAATCAACAGTGTTTCTTATTTTTTCATAAAAGAAGGCCATTTTGGAAATCAACTCAGAAACCTGCAAACGAGGCGATTCGTCGTCATCATCAACTTTACGGTTTAAATCATTATAAATCGCCTGAAAAAGTTTTTTGGCATTATCGTTTAACTCTTCACTACTGCTTTCAATTTTTTTAGTGACTAAATTAGGGCTAACCATATAGATTTTTTCATTCACTATTTATTTTATCTTGTTTACCCCGAAAAAGCAACGTCCAAAAATTCAGGATCTTGACAGTAACAAGCGATTTCGCTAATATATAAACAGATACAAAAAGCAGCCTTGAAGGCTCTTTTTAATATTACAAATTTTATTTAATATGAGCAAAATTAGCCGCTACTTCCAAGAGTCTCTGGAAGAAATGAAAAAAGTCACTTGGCCAACAAAAAAAGAAACCTATAATTATACTGTCTTGGTAATCGTCATTTCTTTGGCGGTGGCCGCCTTTTTAGGCATCCTGGACTATGGCTTCAATCTTGGCCTTAAAGAACTTATTATTCAATAAATTTCTTCGACAAACAAGCGCCTGAGCACATCAAAAAAGCTCGGCCTATATTTTAAATTTATGGCTAAACAACTTTTAAATCAAGGACGGCGATGGTACGTTCTTCACACTTATTCTGGATATGAAGAGAATGTCGCCCAGAATCTGAAACAGAGAGTTGAATCGCTGGATATGGAGGATAAAATTTTTAATATTCTCATTCCGACAGAAAAAAAAATTAAGATTAAAAATGGTAAGCGCAAGGTCGTAGAAGAAAAGATCTTTCCTGGATATATTTTGGTGGAAATGGAAGTAACCGACGATTCTTGGTACGTCGTGCGCAACACGCCTAATGTCACCGGTTTTATCGGTACCGGCACCATTCCTACTCCGATTAGCGAAACTGAAGTAAAAGCCCTACAAAAACGCATGGGCGTTGAAGACCCCAAGTTCACAATTGATGTGGTTGTCGGTTCTCCAGTTAAAATCAACGAAGGCCCCTTTAAAAACATGGAAGGCAAAGTTACCAGCATCGATGAAGCCAAGGGTAAAGTTAAAGTTTCGGTTTCCATGTTCGGACGCGAAACTCCTATTGAACTCGATTTTCTCCAAGTTAAAAAATCTTAATTAATCAAGCCGCCGCGCCCGCTTCTAGCGCTAAAGCTTAATCATTTAAAGACTGAATTAAAGATATGGCTAAAAAAATAAAAACAAAAATTAAATTACAAATTGCCGGCGGCCAAGCCAATCCAGCGCCACCAGTCGGTCCGGCTTTAGGCCAGCACGGCTTAAACATTGCCGAGTTCTGTCAAAAATTCAATGAAGCTACCCGCGATAAAATGGGCGATATCATTCCGGTAGAAATTACTGTTTATGAAGATAGAACTTATAACTTCATCCTTAAAACTCCGCCCGCTTCCGAATTATTAAAAAAAGCCGCCGGTATCAAGAAAGGCTCCGGCCAGCCCCGCTTAGACAAAGTTGGTCAAATCACTAAAGCACAATTAGCCGAAATCGCTAAAGTTAAGATGCCCGACCTCAACGCTCGCGATTTGGACGCCGCGATGAATATCATTGCCGGCACCGCCAGACAAATGGGCGTAGAAATTAAAGATTAATTATTTAATAATTGTGGGAGTCCTGGCAATTAAAGCCGGACGTTAACTCACCACGACAAAAAATATGTCAAAAAAAGAAGAAAAAAAAGTGGCTGCGCCCGTAACTAAAAAAAAGGCTAAAGATTTTTCCGCTATTTATGATCACCTTAAAGCCTATCCCTTAGAAGAAGCGATTAGCCTCGTAAAAAAATTAAATAAGACTAAATTCGACCCCTCTTTGGAAGTGCATATTCGCTTGGGCATCAACCCGAAAAAAAGCGAACAGCAAGTACGCGGCGCCGTCAGTCTGCCCCACGGTACTGGCAAAAGCGTCAGAGTGGCCGCCTTCGTTTCTCCGGCCAATGAAGCTGCTTGTAAGGCGGCCGGAGCGGAATTTGTCGGCGGCGATGAACTCATCGCTGAAATCAAGAAAACAGAAAAAACTGAATTCGAGGTAGCGATTGCCGAACCTTTAATGATGAAAAATTTGGCTGCTATCGCTAAAATTTTAGGTACTCGCGGCCTAATGCCCTCCCCTAAGAATGACACCGTCTCCCCCACTCCGGCAAAAGCGGTAGAGGAATTAAAAAAAGGAAAAATAAGCTTTAAAAATGACGATACCGGCAACCTCCACACTGTTATCGGTAAGCTCAGTTTTGATGACAAGAAATTGGCGGAAAATTTTCAAACCTTAATGGAAACTATCCGCAAGGCCAAACCGGCCACCGCTAAAGGCTCATATATTAAGAATATTGCCATTTGCTCTTCAATGAGTCCCAGCGTGAAAGTCGTTATCTCCTAATCTTGACTTTTTATTTAAAAAAAGTTAAAATTCAAGCGTAAGTTTTGTTAGAAACAGGAGCGGCTAGTCCGTATTGCTTCAATCGAAACGATACAGACTGGCCACTTTCTGTTTATAGGCAACAAAAGGTCGCCTTACGAATTTGTAAATACAAATATCTGATTAAGCCTTAACCGGGCGAAACAGATAAAAGCAAACACATGAAAAAGTTATTTGTCGGCGGTTTGTCTTTCCAGACTACCGAAGATGTATTAGCGGACGCCTTTGCCAAGGCTGGCACTGTCGTTTCTGCTGTTATCATTAAGGACCGCATGACTCAGCGCTCCAAGGGCTTTGGCTTCGTGGAGATGGAAACTGAGAAAGAAGCACAAGCCGCGATTGCTATGTGGAATGGCCAGGAATTAGATGGTCGCCGCGTCGCTGTCAATGAGGCTCGCCCCTTGGAAAAGCGCTTCTAAGCAAAACAATCAATTTAATTGAAATAGCTAGAACAAAAAATCGCCCTTTATTCAGGGGCGATTTTTAAATGCCGGCAAATAATAGTTATTTAACCAGAGAAATACTTTCTATCACCATATCAGTGGTCGGATGATCATTCTCATTAACAGCGGCAGCTTCAATCTTACGCACCACCTCCATGCCAGAAACAACCTCACCAAAATTAGTATGAGCACCGTCAAGCCAAGGCGTAGCCTCAGCGGTAACGATAAAGAATTGGGAGCCGTTGGTGCCTGTACCGGCGCCGCTATTAGCCATCGCTAAAGAACCGGCTACTAACTTATGGGAATTAATTTCATCTTTAAAATAATAGCCAGGGCCGCCAAAACCATCATTAGACCAATCGTCATCCTTACTGTTAGGGTCGCCTCCTTGAATCATAAAACCCTTGATAACACGATGGAACTTGCTGTTGTTATAAAATCCAGCCTGAGCCAGATACATAAAATTATTGACCGTCACCGGAGAATCATTCTTATAGAATTTTACCGTGATATCGCCCTGGTTTGTCTTAATGATAGCGCCACTATATTTAGATAATAAATCAGGCTGATAATCAGGGGCCTGCACTTTAGAAGAAGATAAATCTACTTGAGAGCCTGCAACCGCGGTTGACGCTTCGCTCGGATTAGTATCAGCGAAAAATTCTCCTAATTCAGGCTTTTTTTCGGGAATCTTCGCCTTGTCTTTACTAACTGTATTAACAACAACCTCTTCGTCTTGGATGTCCATATTATCATTAACGTTAGGAGTCTCAGTGGTACAAGCGGACAATAATAAAATAAATGATGCCAAACCTGCCACCAAGAACAATTTATAAAATGTTTTCATAAAATTATATTTTAACGCTTTTAAAAGCGAATTAATAAAAATCAAACTTTAAAGCGCCGCTGAAGAGACTGGTCGTCGTCATCACGCTTTTCCTCAATCAATTTACGAGCTTGCTCGCGAATTTCGTCAAGATTCTGCTCCTTTATTTTCTCCGCCCGCGCTAAAAGATAGGAACGTTCATTACGAGCTGGGTCTTCCAAAACTTCCCCTAAAAGCACATCAAGAATAGCTCCAAATTTCGGTCCAGGCGTCAGTTTTAACACTGATATTAAATCATCGCCATTGATAGCGAGCATTTTGACGGAGACTGGATCATTCTGAACCTTTTCCAGCATATACTGTAAGTGCCTTAAATTATAGGGCATAGCCTTTGGCGTACCAGAGCCAAGTCTATCGGCAACCCGCAAATAAATTAAGTCCTGTAAATTTTCCCTTCCCACCTTACTAATTAAACGTCTAACGGAAGCGGCGCTTACCTCACCGACGTTATAATAGAACATATGATTTTTAACCAGGTTCACCACTTTTTCTCGGTCTTCATTCTTGAACTTCAAGCGCGTCATTATCCTATCTACCATTTTTGCACCAACATATTCATGATTATAAAAAGTAACCTGACCGTTAATTAAGCGCCTAGTTTTTGGTTTGGCGATATCATGAAAAAGAGCGGCTAAACGTACGGTCCATTCCTGACTGGGACAATATTTTAATGACAGCAAATTATGTTTGAAAACTGGGTAGATGTGGTGATGATTTTGGCGCACACCCACTCCCTGTTCCAATTCAGGGATGATATATTGCAAGAGTTTAGCCTCATGTAAAGCCGCGATACCTTCCGCCGGCTGATTAGAAGCGATAATCTTGATTAATTCGTCGCGAATGCGCTCTTTGGCTACAAACTTAAGACTACCGGCTAATTTAACGACCCCACGCTGAGTCTTTGGTTCTAAAGAAAAACCTAATTGAGCAGAAAAACGAATCGCTCTCATCATCCTTAAGGCATCTTCCTTAAAACGGTCAGATGGCTCGCCCACGGCTCTTATCACTTTTTTATGAATATCCTTTAAGCCACCAAACAAATCAACTAAACGAAAATGCCGACCGCTCCACTCATATTCGCCGGCTTTATCCAAAATTAAAGCCATAGCGTTAATCGTAAAATCGCGTCTTTCTAAATCTTTTTCCAAAGAATTTTCAAATTTAATCTCATCCGGATGGCGCCGATCAGAATAAGCCTGTTCACTACGATAGGTGGTAACTTCTACTACGTCAGATAAAGAACCATCACTAGTACGACAAGGAATAATGACGGTGCCGAAATCATTCTCATACTTTGCTTCGGGAAATAGTGATAATATTTCTGGCGGCTTAGCTTGAGTAGTTAAATCCCAATCTTTTGGCTGTTTATTCATTAAAAGATTACGCACGGCACCGCCGACTATCTCTACGCTAAAACCGGCCGACATCAGCCTCTCCATTATTTCTAAAATATAATCAGGAATCATCATGCGTAATTAAGGGATAAAAATCAGCTATTTCTTAGAAAGCAAATCTTTATACAACAAATAAGTGTAAGTAACAAATAAGGGACTAAGTAATGCCCAAAAAATATTAACCACGAAAGAGTAGGCCTGCTTGCCGATTTCCGATAAATAGTTCATAGGAATATTCATGATTAAAGCAACTATTGTTGCTAAAACTCCAATAATGAGAAAACGGCCAAAAACGGGCCACCAATAACCTTTAATTAGTTCGCAGCTTCTCTTAGTCGCCGTTTTAAATGTGAGCTTATCTTCGAAAACAATCAATATTACAACCAAAGACCAGAATACTGATAAAATTATTCCGGGAATGATAAAAAGCAAAAAAGCTAAAAAAATCAAAACTCCGGTCGCTAAACTGATAAAGAAATAGGGGAAAAATAAACTTTTACTAGCCTGAAAGTTCTCTCTGACCTTAGCTTTCTCATTCTTCAATATTAACAATAAACCAATCTTTGCCCGAGTCCCGTAATATATTGCCCAAGCCAAAGCGGCTAGGCCTAAAACTCCAAACAAAAGATAAATAGTCCAAGAGTTTAGATGCATCCAAGCAAAAAATACTAAGGCTAAAATACCTAAAAGCAAAAGTGGCAACAAACCGAAAAGACCTAAAACATACATTTCGATAAAATCAACTAGCTTGTACGCATACAAATTCCAGGCATCTGTCAACAAGCGCGTCGCTGGCAATAGGGGCGAATTTACTTTTGAGCTGATCTTGTTAGTCATAAAAATGAAGATAATGGCCAAAAATAATGGCATCAATCTATTATTTATTTAACAAATTTTTTTAATTTTACCGCTAAGTCCACTAAACGATTAGCATAACCCCACTCATTATCATACCAAGCGACCACCTTTAGTAAATCACCAGCTATTACTTTAGTATTTTTCAAATCAATAATCGAGCTATGAGCGTTTCCCACAATATCAGTTGACACTATCTCCTCATTAGAAGCTTCTAAGATGCCTTTAAGTTTGCCTTTGGCAGCCGCTAAAAATGCTTTGTTGACAGTGGTAACGTCGGTCTTTTTCTTCAAAACGCAGACGATATCACAAAGAGAGCCGACCGGTGTGGGCACACGCACCGCCAAACCATCGAATTTATCTTTTAAAGAAGGCAAGGTTTCGGTGACAGCCACAGCAGCCCCGGTGGTGGTGGGTATAATATTAAGGGCGGCGGCACGAGCTCGGCGAGGATCTTTATGGGGCCCGTCAACCAAATTTTGATCAGCCGTATATGAGTGGACCGTGGTCATTAAAGCTTTTAAAACACCAAATTTCTCTTGAAGCACCGACATGGCTGGCGCCAAACAATTAGTAGTACAAGAGGCATTGGAAATAATGTGGTCACTAGCACGTAAATCTTTATCATTTACACCTAAAACGATAGTTTTTACCCCACCCTTCTTGGCCGGGGCGGAAATAATAACTTTTTTAGCCCCTGCCTGTAAATGCATACCGGCTCCTTCCTTATCGCAAAAATGTCCGGTACATTCGAGCACGACATCAACTTGCATTTTTTTCCACGGAAGAGCGGCTGGATCTTTTTCGGCAAACACAGTATAGCGCTGGCCGTCAACCAGTAAACCCTGATCATCACCGCTCACGCGATGACCATATAAACCATAGCAAGAATCATACCGCAGAAGACGAGCTAAAGTTTGATTATCGGTCAAATCATTAATGGCCACAACTTTAAGCTCTGGGTATTTATCGAGAATAATCTTAAAAGCGGCTCTGCCGATGCGGCCAAAACCATTAATAGCGAGATTTAAAGGCATATTTATGAAATTAAATAAATAAAAGCTAATCCCATTATACCACATTTCGGGCACAAAAAAAGCCCCCTGGACAAGAGCTTCTTCTTTAAAAAATGATTAACGGCGGGGTCTCGGTCGAGTATTACCGTTGGCGCGAAATTTAGCGAAATGACCAATGCGAGGCTTTAATTCTTTTTCTTTGTTCTGATTTGGGTCAACCTGAATAACAAAAGCTCTCTCCCCTTCATTTTCCGCTTCGAATTGGACATCAACGGTCTTTTTTAAAAGATGATGCCCAACAACTATACCCGTGCGCCCCTGCACCCTTATCTTTGTTCCCAGTGGCGGCAATTCCTTTGCCAACTGCTTATAACCTTCATATTCGAAACTAAGGCAACACATCAAACGCCCACACATACCGGAAAGACGATCACTACCGCGGTGGACTACCTGCTGAGCCTCCGCCATTTCTGAAGTAATCGAGGCAAAATTATGGACGAAAGTCCGGCAACATAAGCTTAATCCGCAAGGACCGCAATCACCACAGTAACGAGCCTCATCACGGGAGCCAATTTGCAATAAACGGACATTTGCATTAAAAGCTGCATTTAAATCTTTAACCAAATCACGAAAATCTATCCTACCCTCGGCCACGAAAGCAAAAGTCATACGATTACCGGAAAAAGAAAAGCGAACATCGATTAATTTCATGTTCAGGCCATGCCTCTCAATAAAACCCTGACAAGTGACAAGTGCTTGGCGACGACGGTCTTCATCAAAAACTAAACGAGCGTCATCAACAGTCGCTAAACGTAAAACCAGCTTTAAATCCTGCTCGGGAGAAGATTCCTTGCTTACAGAAATAATTTTGCCCAACTCACGCCCTAATTCCGTATCGACAATTACAAAATCACCGACAAGAACACCTAAACTAGAATCAACATAAAAACTGTAAGCCTTATCCCATGGAGAAAATTGTACTTGGGCAATCTGCATAAAAAGCAAAGACTCGCCAATAGAATTAATAATCGCGGGGCTTTAAAATACTAAATAAAAATATCAATTACAGACTGAAACGGACAAAACCCAGAATCTTGGCACCGCCCAGGATATCTTTAACTTTCTTCTTGTCGTCCTTAATAAATTCCTGTTCAACCAAACAAACTTCACTATAATACTTAGTTACTTTTCCTTCTAATATTTTTTCAATCATGGCCTCCGGCTTACCTTCCTTAAGTAACTGTTCACGATAAATTTCTTTTTCTTTTTCTAATTCCCCAGCCTCCACTTCTGAGGGTTCTATATATTTAGGATTGGCGGCCGCCACCTGCATCGCCACCGTCATGGCCAATTCTTCCTTACCAGCTTGGTCAAGCGCCACTAAAACCCCCAGCTTACCCCCTAGGTGAGAATAAGCGGCTAAACTAGCGCCGTGAAGACGGGCAAAGCGTCTAATTTCCATCTTTTCGCCAATAGTACCGCTTAATACAGCCAAATTATCCTTAACATTACTTTCTGCCATGGGCAAGGACAAGAGCGCCTCTAAATTTTCCGGGCGCAAACTTAAAACTAAGTCCATGACCTCATCGGCAAATTTCTGGAATTTATCATTACGGGAAACAAAATCAGTTTCAGAAGTAAGTTCAAAGATATAAGCCTCGCCAGCAGCGGCCGCAACCGCTACCTTAACCACGCCTTCGTTAGTTTCGCGATCAATACGCTTAGCGGCTTTAGCAATTCCCTTCTTGCGCAAAATCTCCACCGCCACCCGTAAATCATTATTAGCCTCATCTAAGGCTTTTTTGCAATCAACTATGCCCGCGCCAGTCATCTCTCTTAATTGTTTAATAATTTCCATATAATTATTTAAAACCGCAGGAAACAGATTCCTCCTGTCCGGCGGATCAATTTAATTTTTTAAATCCTTCTTCGCCTCAATAATGGCTGATTGAATCACTTCTAAAATCAACTTGACGGTTTTAGTGGCATCATCGTTGGCCGGAATCGGATAATTAACTAATTCTGGATTAACGTTGGTATCACAGATAGCAATCACGGGGATACGACGTTTGCGGGCTTCCGCTACCGCCGTTTCTTCTTCTTTTATATCCCAGACAAAAATGGCATCAGGCATCTTGTTTAAAGAAGTTAAGCCGCCAACGCGCTCAGCCAAACGTTTAATTTCTCTATCAAAATTTAAACGCTCTTTTTTTGTATACTTCTCTAATTTTCCAGCATCGCGCTTTTCAATTAAATCTTGGTATTTCTTAACTGATTTTTTTACGACAGCAAAATTAGTGAGATAGCCGCCAAGCCATTTGCCGACGATATAAGGTTGACCAATCATTTCCGCCATTTTCTTCATCGGTGCTTTCACCTGGCTTTTGGTACCTACAAATAAAATAGACTTACCCTCCCTCACCAACTGCGACATAAAATTTAAAGCCTCTTCCAACATCTGCCGGCTTTTCTCTAAATCAATCACATAAATACCGTTCTTAGCTGTAAAAATATAAGGTTTCATCTTCGGGTGCCAACGATGAGTACGATGACCGAAATGCATACCCGCTTTTAGCATTTCTTCTAAACTTGGTAATTTTACCATAGATTTTCTTTGTCCCTTGCTTTTAAAAAAACAAGGCTTCCGCCCGCTAATCTATATCTTTTGTTTGATATAAACCAAGAAAAATTATGCGAACGTGACGTTTAATTAATAATAATTTTAATATAAAAAGAGGTATACCCAGAGGAAAACCTCAACTGTTCTAATAATAGCCTAAAAAAATCAAGGTGTCAAGCCTCTTTTAAGAATAATATTTACTAATAATCAACAAATTACTGCTGATAAAATTGCCGATAGCGATCATTAAAAGCATTAACGGCTTGATTATAACTAACAACGCTTTGATTATAGGATTCGGTCTGGTCTCGATAAGCAGCCACGGCTTGATTATATATCGGAACCAATTGATTATAGGCGCTAATATTGCCAGCGGCTTGATAGGCTAACAACTGGCTTTCCTGCTGTTTTAAAGACTGATAAGCCGCGTCAAGGCTCAACTTATTAGCATTTAATAAATTTTGGGAAGCATCCAAATCTGTTTTGGCTTGCTCTATCGCCCTTGCTTCTCTCTTTACCGCCGCCACCCCTTGATAAATTTTACCTTGACTCTTTTGTTTGATTTCCAAATAACCGAGATGGTCAGAGTTAAATAAATCCTCAAAAGAAGAGGTATCATTCTGTGCCTGACCGCCCGTAATCAGGGGTGGGACTACGCCTATCGGAAAATAATTAGTAGTTTCCACATAACAATAACCGGAACCAGCCAAAGAATCAGCTACCGGACAAGCGATGCCAGCTGCCGAATGATTACTCTCAGGAAAATCCAAAATAGCGGCACCATAACCCAATGAACGCAACCAAAGCACCGCTAAAAATGTCTTGTCAGCACACACTCCTTTATGTAAATACAAAGTCTCAAAAGGATAGTAGGGAGTATTGTCGCCAGACTCAAGTTTGGCGTGGTCATAGGGGATATACTGAATAAAAGCTAAAATAAAAGCGGCGGTCTGATCACTATTTAAACCCAAGCTAGCGGCCTGTGCGCGCAAAGAATTCAAAAGGCCCAAAGTCTGATTATCGTTGCTTTTTACTTTTAAAAATAAAGCGTAAAAAGCCTCCTTGATATCAGCCGGTTCTTGCCCAACGTAATACGTATAGACCTTAGGGCTACTAGCGTAAGATTGGTATAAAGCTGAATCTAAATTAAAGCTTAACTGATATTTTGTGTTTTGGTACTGCCAAGAATATGTACCGGTATTAGCCTTGAGATCATTAACAGCTGAAGATAAATCAGCGACGACAATTTGATTTAAATTCTGATTGCTGATGCCTAGACCGAAACGGCGCATCAAATTGAAGGCGTCGGTCGGACGACCGAGATAATATAGACGACTGTCGTCGGGATTAACGTAATAAGCCTCTCCGGACGCTTGCGCGCGTAACAATATTCGACCCCGCAAATTATGCGCTCCCGTCTCTTTAAATAATTGATAATTCTGCTCGGAGATGCCCAAACCTAAACGCTTCATTAAGACAAAAGCATCGGCTGGACGACCGAGATAATAACGCCGGCCATCAAGCGGATTAACATACCAAGCCTCCCCAGCCGACTCTACTTGCAAAAGAATTTTACCAGACAAACGACTGGCCAAAGTCTCCGCTTTTACAGGTAAGGCATTATAATAAAGAAAAAATGCCGAGAGCAAAGGAATGGTTATAAATTTTAATAACCGAAAAAAATACATGCCTTTAAGAAACTAAAGTGATAAAAATATCTTCAAGCGGAGGATTCGGTAAATGATTGATGTCATTAATATAAGCGATTTTTACATAACCGTCACCGTCGATGACTAACTTACTGATGGACGCCTGATATATCTCCAAAGATAAAAAACCAAGAACATCAGCATTCATAATACCGGTTAAAAATGTCTTAATAATATTGCCATGACAAAATAAAGCCACTCTCTGCCCACGATGTTCAGCCAAGACTTCAGCTAAAAAGCGCCTCGTCCGGGCTTGCATCTTATCAAGCTGTTTATCTAAGACGTGATAATTGGGCAAATATTGCTTACGGCGCTCCTCTGAGGTGCGAAAATATTTGACACGATGCCAATTCTTCCAATCAATCTCATCCAAGCGCTCATCAATTATAATTGGCCGCTTCTTACGACGATTGGCAAAAATGGAAGCAGTTTCTTGTGCCCTAGCCAACGAACTCGCATAGACTGTATCTAAATCTAATTTCAGTAAACGCTTAGCCAAAAAAGAAGCTTGAAGTTTGCCCTCTTTTGATAAAGGCATTAGTCTGTCGCCCAATTTCTTTTCTAGACGATAATCAGGGTTAGCGTGGCGCACTAGATAAATTACAGTATAGGGCTCTCGAGTCTTGGGCTGGAGACGGGCGTAAGGATTTTTCTTCATCATATTTATAAACCAGCCTGATTGGCAACAAAGTCCCAATTCACCAGATTATTTAAGACTGCATCAATAAAATCGCCACGACGATTTTGATAATCTAAATAATAAGAATGCTCCCAAACATCTAGAGTAAATAAAGGGTTAACATCATGCAGAAAAGCGGTGTCAGCATTAGCTGTCTTAATAATTTGTAAAGATTCTCCAGCCAACACCAGCCAAGCCCAGCCACTACCGAATTGACTTAAGGCAATTGTCTTAAATTCAACCATCATTTGCTCCAAAGAACCAAAATCATGATTTATTTTTTCCAGCAAAGCGGCGGGAATAGCCATCACTTGATCAGCCGGACGTAAACAATCCCAAAAAAAATCATGATTATAGACCTGGCCGGCATTATTAAAAATACCGGCTTTATTCGCCTGACCAGCGCTGACTTTAATAACATCAACTAAAGACATGGCCGCCAAAGAGGTGCCCTCTGTCAGCTTATTTAAATTATCAACATAAGTCTGATGATGCTTGTCATGATGCAAACGCATAGTCTGTTCAGAAATATGCGGCGCCAAAGCATTATAAGCATAAGGCAAAGATTTTAGAGTAAACATATGATTAAAAATTAATTTATTAGTGATTTTATTATAGCAAAAAAGCATAAAAGGGGCTAATTCATCGCATTAAATAATATAACAAAATAATAAAAATGGTTAATTACCATTAAAAACCTTAAAAATCCTCAAAAGATGCCTGGCTATTCAATATCGGTGTTAACATAGATAGTGATAAAAAACAACCGGACTTAATGACATTTTAAAGAGGAAATTCAAAAAGCGCCTTTCTAACCGAACAAGCAGGCGCTTATTTTTTAGTCAAATCTATTTTTTCTTCCCGGCTAGCTGGCCGCAAGCGGCGCTAATTCCCCGCCCTTGGCTGTGACGCTCGGTAACAGCCACGCCTAAAGATTCAAGCTTTTTCTTAAATTCTTTAATTCTGGCGGGAGACGAAGCCTGAAATTTACCGGTCGGATTGTAAGGAATAAGATTAACCAAATAAAGAGGCTTTTTCATTAATTGCGCCAGAGCCAGCGCATCGTCTTCGCCATCATTCACGTTCTTAATCATAATATACTCGAACATCACCCGCCGCCCAGTCTTACGGATATACTCGTCTACTGCCTTTAAAATACTAGTAATCGAATATTTTTTGGCAATAGGCATCAGCTGTTCACGCAAAGAATCAACGGCGGCGTGCAGAGAAATCGCCAAATTAACCTGTAATTTCTCCGTCGATAATTTTTTAATACCTTCAATGATGCCGACGGTAGAAACCGACATCCGGCGGGAACCAAGGTTAAATTTTTCTGGATCATTTAAAATTTTCACCGCTTTAATAAATTGCTCATAATTTAAAAAAGGTTCGCCCATACCCATGAACACCACATTATTTATACTTTCGCCTTTATTTTCCTGTTTTAAAAAGCGCGCCCAAAAAATAAATTGCTGGACAATCTCATCGGCGCTTAAATTTCTAAAAAAACCTCCTTGGCCGGTAGCGCAAAAAGCACAGCCCAGAGGACAGCCTGCCTGTGAAGATAGACAAATCGTGTGGCGACCGTCACGATGTCGCATTAAAACTGTTTCCACGGAAACGCCATCAGCCCAAGTCAATAAAGCTTTCAAGCTAGACTTATCACCGGAATCAACTGAAATTTCGGCCGTAATATCCAAGGGGCAATCTTGATTCAAACGTTCTCTTAAATTTAAAGGCAAGACGCTAGCTTGAGCCCAATCAGAAATCAACTCTCCATAAAGAGCTTGATAAACTTGTCGAAAACGAAATTTTGGTTCCGTCTGTAAAATTCCGGATAATTTAGATAAATCCATAATATAAATATCAAGGACTAGTTAAGCTTTCAATAATTTAATCAGGGTTATTTCCGAACGGCTACCGAGGCGCAGCGGCGGTCCCCAAGTACCGACGCCAAAACTGACTGATAAAGAAAAATTTTTTAAGTGATAGAGGCCACCACTGAAACCGCGATATAAAATTTTAGCCACGAGATTGAAAGGAAACATCTGGCCACCATGAGTATGGCCTGATAACTGTAAATCGATGCCAGCCTCCCGAGCGGCTTCCAAATCCTTGGGCTCATGATAAAGAAGAATGCTGGGCTTATCCGACTCATAACCTAATTGGGAAAGAATTTTACCTTTTACATCCAAACGGCCTTCATAATAGCAATTTAAGCCCACTATCTGCAAATTATCCACTGTCACGATTTCATTGCTTAAAATCTGGATATTTGAATTTGCCAATAAAGTTCGGAGTCTAGCTTCGCCTAGAATTAAATCGTGATTACCAAGAGCATAAAAAACTCCTTTTCGGGCGACAAATTGACGTTGATGAAACCAGGAAAAATCAGTATCCATCCCGTCAAATAAATCACCAGTTATAAAAACAGCTTCCGCCTCTAAAGAGTTGACTCGGTGCACTAATTTATCAAAAAATCTCTGCCGCCAAACCGGCCCGAGATGGACGTCGGTAATATGCGCTATTTCCTTTCCCTGCCAAGAATCAGGCAGGTTAATAATATTTACCGATACTCGCCTTATTCTGGTAGCTTGCGCCAACCAGGCCTCCGGCGCCAATAAAAGCAAAGGCAAGGCCCCCAGCCACCACCACCTCACCCCAGGAGACCAAGAGCTAATTTCATAAACCCCAAAGAAATCAAAGACAATAAAAATGAGCGCTAATAAAACCGAATTCAGCATTAATCCCTCCCACAAACCAACGACTAAATACAAAGAACGGCTCCAAATGTTATCACGCCAATAAACAAGCAAGGGGGCTAAAACAGTTAAAAAAATAGCGCCCAGCAAGATCACGCCAACCGTTACTTGTAAATATAATTCAGAAAAACCGAAAAAATGCCGCCAAATCAAAAACATCAAGAAATGGCCGGCTAAATCAATAATGACATTCAGAGTGAAGAAAATGGATTTCATAAAAAAGGCCGCGCTTGCAATACAAGCAACTACTTGCCGGCAAAAGGAAAAAAAGCGTAAACGGCCTTGTCTCCCAATTCCGCGGCAATTGCCAAAAGACGATTATACTTAGCTGTGCGTTCACTGCGACAAGGAGCCCCTGTCTTAATTTGCCCCATACCCATAGCCACAACAAAGTCAGCAATAAAGGCATCTTCGGTTTCACCGCTACGATGAGAGACGACGGTCGTCAAACCATTTTTACGAGCCAAATTGATAGCCGCCACCGTTTCTGTTAAGGTGCCAATCTGATTTAATTTAATTAAAATTGAATTACTGCTCTTTTCCGCAATTCCTCTCTCCAAACGCTTAACGTTAGTAACATAAAGATCATCGCCGACTATTTGGCATAAAGGCGCAAACATTTCCGTAAAAGCACGGAAACCATCCCAATCATCTTCGGCTAAGACATCCTCAAAAGACACTAAGGGATAGCGGGCGGACAATTCTTGATAAAAGAAAATTAACTCCTGAGCAGACAATTTCTTACCCTCCTTTTTGAGACTATAAACACCGTCAGTATAAAATTCAGTGGCGGCGGCATCTATACCAAAAACAACCTCTTCGCCTAAAGAATAGCCGGTCGCGACCACTGCCTCTGTTAGAACCTGAAAAGGCTCTTCATTATCCTTAAAGGCGGGAGCAAAACCGCCCTCATCGCCGACACTGATAGCATAACCTTTATTCTTTAAAATTTTCTTTAAAGACTGATATATTTCCGCCCCCATCCTAATCGCGCCGGCGACATTTTTCGCTCCCACCGGTAAAATCATATATTCCTGAATATCTGTCGCCCAATTAGCATGCTTGCCACCATTTAATACGTTCATCATCGGTACCGGCAAAATATATTGGCCGTTAAATTCAGGATTAAACTTAGATAAATATTGATACAAAGGCTGACCGGAAGATACGGCCGCTGCCCGAGCACAGGCCAAAGAAACTGAAAGAATGGCATTAGCCCCTAATTTAGCTTTATTAGTCGTACCGTCCAAGGCAATCATTTTTTCGTCTAAACCGACCTGATTATCCGCTTCGAAGCCGATTAAAGCCGGAGCGATTATTTCCTCAACATTTTTTACAGCCGTTAACACCCCCGCTCCTTGATAACGATTAATGTCACCGTCGCGCAATTCTACAGCCTCGTAAGACCCGGTAGAGGCTCCCGAGGGCACAGCCGCTTCCCCGACGGAACCGTCTTCAAGTGTTACTTTTGCCGAAATTGTGGGATTACCGCGAGAATCCAAAATTTCTAAAGCGGAAATTGATTTTATTTTCATAAAAAAATAATTAATATCTAAATTTTAGTTATCAACGTTACCCTTATAAATATACTTCTCTGTACGTTCAATCACTTTCTTTAAAATCTTCACCGCTTCGACTGGATAATCGCCAATAGTCGTCTCATCAGACAACATTATCATATCCGCGCCATCAAGAACGGCGTTAGCAATATCGGAAATTTCCGCTCGAGTCGGATGGGCATTTTTAATCATGGAAGTCATCACTTGAGTGGCAATAATAGCCGGACGATCATGCCAATGAGCATGACGGACAAGATTTTTTTGGATAATAGGCAAATCTTCAATCGGAACCTCAATGCCCAAGTCTCCTCGCGCCACCATAATAGCGTCAGAAGAGGTAATAATTTTATCAATATGCTTCAAAGCGAGGCCACGTTCAATTTTAGAAATAATCTTGATTCCACTTTTCTTGCCTAATAACCTGCGCAAACGCAAAACATCATTAGCGGTCTGCACAAAAGATAAGGCAATATAATCTACCCCCACCTTTAAGCCGAAAGCGGCGTCTTTCAAATCTTTGGCTGTCATTCCGCCTTTGCGAATATGGGTATCAGGGACATTAATAGCCTTCCGAGAACTGAGAACACCGCCATTAATAACCTCAGCCGTAATAATCTTATTCTTAATCGCCTTTACCTGCAACTCAATGGCACCATTACATAAAAACAAAGCCTCCCCCTTCTTAATGTCTTGATACAAATCATGACTGTCAATAGGGATAACATCGCCGGCCTTTACATAAGGTTTGTTTGAGAAAGCGAAACGATAAGACTCGCCGTCGACCATAAAAATGCCGCCTTCCGGCATGCGGCCGACACGAATTCTTGGGCCCTGTAAATCAAGCATTATTTTTATCTGACGCTCTGATTCGGCGTTAAAATCTTTTATTATCTTTTGAATGCGCAAATACTGGCTATGACTGGCATGAGAGAAATTAACCCTCACCATATCAACGCCAGCTTTCAATAGAGCCAAAAGTTTTTCCTTGGATTCACTCTTTGGTCCAATTGTGGCAATAATTTTTGTAGGCATAAATCGAGGAAAAAATAAAAATAGCGAGCCAAGCCACCCTCTTTATTTATATAAATATAATTTGTTTAGCAACAGCATTATAAAACAAAAAAAGAAAAAATAAAAGATGACGATTATTACAAGCGACGCAGTTCTCTTAACAGGCGATTATAAAATTCCAAATTATTAAGACTAGCTAATTTTTGTCCTAAAGGTTCATCCAAACGGAAAAGATGATGCAAAAAAGCCTTACTGTAGCGGCGCAGTTCCGGCAGATCGCTGTCGGCATTAATCGGGGAAAAATCTTGAGCAAAGGCGGCATTGTTGATATTCTTTGTCCGATAGAAATCAGGATAAGACACGACTGGTCCCGGCTTCGTCTTTCTTTTTGTAAACCCCCGGAATCCAGGCTTGAAAAAAAATAATTTGCCGTGCCTACCTTCACGAGTAGGAATAACACAATCAAACATATCCCAGCCCATCAGATAGCAACGATAAATATCCTCGGGCATGCCAACGCCGAGAGCGAAGCGCAAAGAATCTTTAGGTAAAAATGAAGCAGTTTTAAAAATAGTTTCGGCTAAAAAATTACCATCTTTATCAACCGGTCTGGCGCCAAAACCATAGCCGTCAAAACCAATAGCAAGCAACTGACGTGCGCTTTCTCGGCGTAAATCTTCATAATCTCCGCCCTGAACCACGGCAAACAGCAAAGGTCTATTATCTTCAGTTATTTTCCGCCTTTTTATCTGTTTAAGGTATTCCTGCTTACAGCGCGCCGCCCAAGCCAAACTACGCTTAACAGCTTTTTCTAAATCGGCCCTCGGCCAATCATTGGGCGGACAGTCGTCCAGACAAACCATCATATCAACACCTAAATCAAATTGAATTTGGATGGACTTTTCCGGACTAAATTCGTGCCGAGAACCGTCGATAGGCGATTTGAAAATAACTTTATCGTCATTAATTTTTCCCAGATTTTTTCCTTGATGAATCAAAGAAAAAACCTGAAAACCGCCGGAATCAGATAAAAGCGGCCCTTGCCAATCCATAAAATTATGGACGCCGCCGGCGCGCTTAATTATCTTTTGTCCGGGCTGAAGATAGAGGTGAAAAGTGTTGACCACCATCACCTCGGTACCCGCCCTCTTAGCGTCCGCGCTGGTATTAGCTTTCACAAAGGCTCTAGTAGCGTCCGGCATAAAAAAAGGCGTTGATAAAGAACCATGAATATTAGTTACACGCCCGCGACGAAGACCGTCTTTAAATAGCTTTAATTTAAATCCGCTCATAATTATTCTACTCGTCCATTATTAGAAAAACCGGCAATTTCATCGTCTTCAAGCTTACTGGTCTTAGCTTTGGTCTTATAACTTATCCTGCCACCAGTCAAAGAATCAAGCGCCGTGACTGTGCTACCGGGAGAAATTACTAAAATTTTATCGCGATCACTATCTTTAGGGATAAAACTGATATTAAACTCGGCATCGGCGCGATACACAGAAATAGGCAAAAAACCCAAACGCCAAGTAACTTGATTACTCTCGGCATCATAGGTGATACTACCGACATTAGTATTTTCCCCGCCTGACCATTCCAGCCCTTGAGGTAAATCTAAAACTACTTGGACATCGCTCAAATCATGTAAATTATTTTTTAGAGTCCAAAAAACTCTCACACTAGTCTTTTCGCCGACTCGAGGCGGCAATGGACCAGAACCCACCGGGATATTATCTTCGTTAAAATACAAAATCTTTTCACTCAATGACAAATCACTATTTATTTGCCCCTTGATGGTATTACTCCGATTATCTTCAGAAGCGCCCTCTTGGTTATTATTTAAACCATATTGAGCATAACTCGTGATACTAGTGTCAACGCCTAAATCGGAAACGGAAAAATTACGTAATTTTAAAGAAAAATCTATTTTACCGCTGGCGCCAGGAGTCAATTCAGACAATGATGGCAACTGCTCTTTAGTCCAGACAATCGCATCGCCGGCAACACTGCCGCCCAGAGGGTCGCGCAAAGAAGACCAATCAACAAAATCACCTTTAATAACAGCCATTAAAGCGACGTCATCAAGAGTAGCCTCACCATTATTAGCATACTCTAATTGATAAGATAAGGTGTCACCAAAATTTAAAGTCTGATCTGTCTTAGAACCGTTTAAAGTAAGGCTTAAATTTAAATCGCTCTTAATAACCTCAAAAGATATAGTCTTTTCCCATAAAGACATCTCCCGGCCGTCGGCCTCTCTTTTTATCAAGCGCAAACTTAAATCTTCTTTATCCTGATTCTTGGTCTTTAATGTAAAATCGATAGCTATCGTTATCTTCTCCTCAGAATCTGCCGGCAAACCGGACAAAAACCAAGAGTTCTCACCGGTATTCTGAATTTTAAAAACATCAGCAGCCGCGCCCTCTGACTGATTATTTTCGGACACGAGTTCGCCCTTCTCTGAAGAGACTTGATTGACGATAAAATTATCTGAGCCGGAAATTTTTAGATAAAGATCGGATAGCTTATTATTTTTAAAGGCGTTCAAAAACAACTTCATTTCATTGTTTTGACCAATAATAGCTGTATTAAGATAATCGGCGCTGACGATAAAGCCCAAACCGGAGACTACCGTATTCGCGCTGGCCTCCTTCTTAAACTCACTGGAAAAATTGGCCGGCACATAAGACAAGCGGGCGCTAACCACATTAGCGGAATCAACTGGCGAGTTTAAATAACCGCTAATGACAACTAGTCCGCTACCGCCAATAGCGATATCGCCAAAACTCCAGGTATTAATGCCGGCAGGAGCGGGCACGCTTTCAGTAATTATAAAATTTGACGGCAAAAGCACCTCTAACTTAGCGTTACTTAGGGCTAAACCGCTATCATTACTGTAGGTAATATTATAAGATATTGGTTCTCCGGCTAAAGCTTTCTCTGGGGCTTGTACTGTTAAAATAATGGCACTAGTACCGGCGGGACGCTGAAAATAGTAATAATATCCCGCATAGAGTCCGCAAGCTAAAAGAGTGAGAATAAAAACTTGTTTAAATAAAACTAACAAACGCAAACGGTGTCTTTTCTGGACTCGGCTAACATCAACTAGACGTCCCTGCTTGTCGTGATAAATAGCAGAAAGATTATTTTCCACCTCTTCAGCGGCTGCTTCTTTTTTTACCGCCTCTTCAAAGCGGGAAACTTCTTCAACGGCCGGTAAAGGTCTTTCTAAAAAAGTCTTTAAACCAGAATCCTTATCTGCGGAAGATGTTTTTTTCTTTTTTTTCAAGACTGTCATGTAATTAAGAACGATGCGACGATAGTCGCAACTACCGAAGCCCGTTAAAAAATTATAATTCTTAAAAATCGCTAAAAATAAACTTGATATTATTTCTCCAATAAAACGGCCCGCATTACGTCTCTATCTAGGGATAGGTTGCCATTCCAAGAAGATTGATTAGGATAGTTCCAGATCTGCCGCCAGCCGGATGGAGCCGTAATTTCCAAGTCAACACTAGTAGCCTTAGCGCCTGGCTGTTTTTGCAACAATAAAGAGAAGGGGAAACGTTCGCCGGGAGCTTTATCCAATAAAGAGCCAAGTCGGGTGAGCCAATCGCCGCCACTGACGTCGGCCTCCGCCTCCAAGCGAAAAGGCAAACGATAGCGTAATTTTATCTCCACTGTTTCCCCCGGATCAACCATTACCCAATTAGCAAAAACGGTTTTTCCATTTTCTTTATAAATCTTAGTGCCGCTTACTAAATCGGTCAAAGCGAGTTCTTCGGTTTCAGCGATTAAAGGAAATTTTTCCCAACCCTCCTCCGGCTTTTCAAAATAAGAAGCGTCGGGAGCGCGAAAACCGCGGGCTTCTAATAATTGGCTACCAGCGGGTACATATACCCTTAACCAATCAACATTCCGGACACCGCTCAAAATTTCATTTTTCAAGCCAGTATGAGTACGAGTAATGGTAAGGGTGTCGATTAAGCTGCGGTCACTAAGAATCTGAACGGAATGTTTAACCTCATCAAGCATCTTGCGATCACTTTTCTGGCCGGCAATATTGGTGTGGGCAATAAGAAGATAATCATGCTGACTCGGCAACATCGCTCCGTCAAAACCATAACGCGCGGCTTTTGCCTGTAACAAAGGATCGGAAAAATACAGCATGATATTTTTAGAACTGAGATTCTTTTCCAAGGCGGTTATAAGTAAAGGAAGATTTTCAAAAGTTAATATTCTGGGTAGGCGGTCTATAATCTCCGCCATTAAATCGCCAATAATTTTCTTGGGTTGATTCTTGGGGCTATCAGGTAAATTAGCCACTTCTTCTGGATGGGTTTTTATTAAATTTTCTTTTTCCACTGTCGCTTGAATCAAATCCCAAAAATTATCAGCATCAATAGTTAGACCATATTCGGCTTGCATATCAATCGGTCCGGTAATTTTTAGTAAATCAGATAAAACATCGGGAGTGAAACTAATCACCCCATCAACGGTTGGACCGCCGCTTTTTTCATAAAACCACATCAAGGAACGAGCGCTGGTGGGCCAATCCGGCCACCAATTGGCATCCCAAAAATACCAGCGCGGACTCACTAACCATAAAGGTTGGGGGGATTGGATAAAATTTTTCATACCCGCCTCAGTGTCGTAGGATCCGCCAGCTGGCACTTCCAAACGACGAATCCGGCCCTCACGGATATCGACCAGTGCATAACTACCCAAAAATCCACCAGACCCCCTCATTTCCGCATTATTTTGAAACACCAATAAATAGCGCTTATCTCGACTCACTCCTAAAAAATCTTTAATTTCTTGAGCTGAGCCCAGTAAAGAGCGCAGTGAAGAAACCGCGATTTCGGCTTGATCGCGAAAATCGATAAATTGACTCCGATATTCCTCTGGTAAAGTATCGACATCAATATTATCAAGTTGACGTTGTAGCTCCTCGGCATCAATTAAAGCCTGCTGTCCAGGTTCAATAAAAGAATCAATCAAGCTTCCCCAATTCTTATCAGCGCTTGTTTGTAATAAGATATTTCCCGCTTCACTTAAATGCTCACCCATCGCAGCGGCCGCCTGACCGGCCGCTAAAAATTTATTTCCAGAAGAAGCCAATTTGATTTTAGGATCACCAGAAAAAGAAGCGAACGACAACAACCAGTCGTCAATCCTACTTAATTCCGCCTGAGCCGAGATAAAATCACTCTCCGCTTTAGCAAAATTAGAGGCGGCAGCGCTAAAATCTAATTGCGCCGCCCCGTCGGAAGCGGCCGCTAAATTATTTAAAGCGGATAAAGAACGGTCAATCACACCAGCCTGTAAACTTTTGATGTCCAAAATTTTTAGATAAGACAAAATTTTAAAAGGCAAAATGATAATTATTAAAACGGACACAAAAACAAAGAGAGACCGGTACCAAGAAACAAGATGCTCCGCTTGGGATAAGCGGGCGTTTGTTTTTGATTTCTCTTTTTTGAGGCGACGCCAACGCACACCAGCGGCGGCGGCAAACAAGCGACGCTCTCTCTTATTAAAACGAGAACCGCGGAGATAATGTGAGCGCGAAATACGGAAATGACGGCGCTTCTTTGCCTGAAAATTAAAAAAATGACGTAGAGAAAAAGAAGAATTTTTACTGGGCGAGACTAAGTTCGAATTAGATTTGAAAAAAGATAGAGTAGCCGCATACGGCGGTCGACGAAAAGAAAATATTCTTTTAAATTTTTGCCAATTAATAAAAGCAATATTAACCGGCTTTTGGCTCTCTGAAAGTTTTTTCTGACCAGAGGGGCGCAAATCCACGATAAAAGAGTCGACTGCCGACAAATTACGCTTTATATTAGATTTTTTTATATTTTCCCGATTCATCAATTTTAAAATTATTCTACTAATATCTTACGATATATTTCTAAAGTTTGGCGCGCACATTTCTGCCAGCTAAAAACATTAACTCTTTTTAAACCGCGCGCTATCAATTGTTGGCGGTAATCTTCATTTTCAAATAAAAATTCTAATTTAGATAACATATCCGCTTGGTTATAGGGATCAAAATAAAGAGCGGCATCACCAATAACTTCCGGCAAACTAGCCTGATTAGAAGAAACAACCGGACAAGAATGACTCATTGCTTCTAAAGGCGGCAAACCAAAACCTTCATATAAAGAAGGAAAAACATAAAATAAAGCCCGGCGATACAACACGGCTAAATCGGCATCAGGAACATATCCCGGAAAAATAACTTTATTATTATCACCACCTTCGCTTTGCCAAAGCGATAGGGCGGACGCCTTTTCCTTAACACGATGATAAAAATAATCGTCTTTACCCACCATTACCAACTTGAGATGATGATGGCGGGAAAGCAAATTATTAAAGACAGTCAGCAAAACTTCTAAATTTTTATGAGGATAAGCGTTGCCCACATATAACAAAAAGGGTTCGCTAATCCGATAACGTTGTAAAACTTGTTTCTCCTCTATTTCGCCAATAATTTCTTTTTTGTCTAAGTCCGCTACCCCTTCGTAAGTAACAAATAATTTTTTAGGATTAGCCTTAAACTTTTTGATAATATCTCTACGGGTAAATTCAGAAACGGTAATTATGGCTCGGGCTCGCCTTATAGCCGTTCTAATGACCAAGCGATAGGCGGCTTGCTTAAACCAATAAAAAGCTGCTGGGAGCATTGAGGCGCGGCGACTGGAGAAACGGGTTAGTATTAAATCATGAATAGTGACGACAAAGGGCACCGGGGTCAATATGGGGACATTGAAATGGGGAAAGTGGACCAAATCTAACTTTTCTTTTTTTAAAATCAAAGGAAAAAATAATTGCTCCCGCCATGAATACCAACGCCAAGGAACTTCTATTTTGCGAACATTGGGATGGCTAGACTTAAAATCTTTAAAATTATCCGGACTCAAAAAAATAACATATTCAAATTCACTGCTAGTGACGGTCATCGATACGATATTATCAACCACTTCTTGAACATAACGCCCCAAGCCCTTACCTAGAGGACCATAAAAACGAGCATCAATACCGATTCTTTTTTTTGTTTTCTTATTAAACATTAAACAAATGGTAAATTATCAGGCACATTCTGTTTTTCTTCTTCCTTTATATGATTTTTACTCTCGCTCTGTGATTGACTAGTCGCGCTATGCAAAATTTCCACACTGAATGGTTCCAATAAGGGAGCGGCCATATCATTAACTATCGGCAAAGTAGAAGGGGCATCCGCTTTTCTGCCAGGAGCTTTCTGAATTAACGGCGCCTTGACATTAGCTTCTATCGGGAAATGCCATAGAGTTGCCAATTCCTCAATATTATATAAACCAGGATTGCGCCCCGCCGTATCTTCTCTGGCGATATAATTAGCCATAATCGCATTCTTTTTGCGTAGCAGGCGCTTATCTTTATTAAAATAAGCAGTTTTAGTCATTGTCAATTTAACATCCGGCTTTAGATTGTTTAAATCAAGAGAAGCAAACTGTTTCATATAGCCAATTACACCGTTTACCACCTTATTCTTGTTCATTAAATCTTTACGAGCCACATAAACTACGCGAATTTTTGCCTCGAAAGATAGTTTTGCGGCTTTTAAATGGATGGCCTCTATCTGCCTCTTCTGCTTAGGTGTAAGTTCTTGCATTGATAAGCCCTTATCTTCGGTGGACTTGCTTTCAATATCGCCCCAGATACTATAAATAGCTTCGCTGATATTGCCCAGCCATTCCACAAATTTAGAAGCGGCACTTGATTGTTTTTTCTTCTTGCCTAAAATTTTATCAACCACCTTATCCGTTTCTGCCACCCAATCAAAACCTATGGGAATAATCACCAGTTGCATCCATAACTGCTCGCCTTCCCGCAAAGAACTGCACAAATCCATTAAAGATGCCATCGGATCTTTAAACTGCGTTTCCGATTCGCCAAAATTATGTTCAAATTCCTGATAAAGCTTAATGGGAAAGGCCCAATTGTTAGACTGTATGAATTCTGCCCCCCAAACATCATAATCCTCATCCGGAAAATGATGAGGAACAGTATCAACATAATCATCAACCTCGGAAATCTCGGCATCAGGATATTGGGAATAGACAGACGTTTCAATTAAATCACGAAATTCAACGGGCGTCCTAATTAAAAATTGAGTATAACCCTCAATGCTAACAATTTCGTAACTGAAGGAGACCTGAAATTTACCCTCAAACCATTTTTCAAAAAAATTAGTAGAACCATGAGCGCCGGCTAAATAGCTAAACATGTTCTCGGCGGCTTTAGGCGATTGTTCATTACCCTTCGGAATATCGATTGCCAGAAGGATAAATTGCAAATTCTTGGCCGCCCACTGAGATCTGATTTTTTGAAGATAAATTAAAGAGATGCCATATAACAAAACAGCGGCAATAACCATCCAGCCGATATTAATAAAAAATACCCACAGCATCTGATCAGCTGGCAAAGCGAAAAAGGCGTCCAATCTGGAAGTATTAATCGTAATTTCCATAACAAAAGGCTAAACAACGACGTCATCTAAGGCGCCGGTAATTATATCAATATTTTAGCATAAATTTAAGAAAACAAAAACCGCTGCAGCGAGCGCAACGGTTATGAAATATTCTACAATTAATTCGCAATAATAAAGTCTTTAAGCATTTTGCCATTCTCTTAAACCATACATTCCTCGACCGGTTAAGACATAGCGTTCATCAAGAATTAATTCATTATGAACAGTCGCTGGATTGGCATTCTTATGGTCAAATTTTATCTCATTAATTTTAGAAGCAATTTCTGTAAAATGAAGTGGCTTACCAGCATTCTTTAAGACTAAATAAATCTTATCATTAATGGTTTTCGGTTTAATTTCCTGCCAATCAGCCTTACCCCAATAACCAAATTTATTGCGCTCCAAATCTTTCAGCGCCTGCATTAAGGAGTATAAAGTCTTATTACTGTTGATAATCTCGGCCTTATCAGGAAAAATCTGACTTTTAAAAATCGGGGTGATGTCAGCGCTATTATTTGCCTCCAGCTTATCCTGATACTGGGAATAGGAATCCAGGCTCTTAAGCAATGACAGAACGCCTTCAGTATCAAACGTCTTATTCAAAGATTCAAGTTTTGATAATAAATCCTTAGATAATTTTTCAAAATGCTCTAAAGACTCTTCCTTAAGCTTAACCGACGCATTAAAATTACTGGAGTCGGGCATTAAATCAAAATCATCATCAAGAAGTTTGGATAAGATAAAATTAAAACGATTTTTGTAAACCTGCCTATTCTTTTCATATTCAGCGCTATTAATGTCGACATCATTGTTCATTTCTAAACTCATCACGGTTAAAATATCAAGTAAAAAATCGCGTCTCAATAAACCACCATGCTCCTTTAATAACTCCTCAACTACACTCTTTAAAGTCACTAGATAATTACTTAAATTATCCAAACGTTTGATTTTTTTGATGCTTGCGTTTTCAATCTGGCGAACCCTTTCCCGAGTCAGTTTATGAAGCTGACCAATCTTCTCCAATGTTTCATTTTTATCACCATTTAAACCAAAACGCCTAGTCAAAATATCACGCTCTCTGTCCATTAAGTCGGAGAACAAACTATTGACTATTTGAATCGCATTCAATTTAGATAATTCCTCACTACGCTTATCGCGCACAATGCTTTCTAAAAAATTATCCATATAAACAAAAATATAGACTCGCTATACTATTTTAATCTTAATAATTTTATAAAATTAATCTATCATAATATTTTATATTAGTCAATGCTTCGATTTATACTGCGATTTACACCCCAAAACTTAAAATAGGTTTTTAAGAGAAATGGGGCGAATATTAAAGAAAATAACCCCATAAAGATAACCTTTACAACAATTAAAAAACGGGAAAAATAACTTTCAAAATGAAAATATTTAACAAAAATTAGATTCTGATTAGCAAAAGACCAGGAACGAGTCAGCCGGCTCCTTTTTTGCCAATGCCGCCAAGTCTGCCATAAATTTTCCTGACCAGCACTACTCCGATCATGATAAGCGATGGCGTCTGGCACCAACACTGTCTTCTGACCAGCTCGAAACAAGCGATAAGCAAGGTCGCAATCCTCCTTATACATAAAAAAACGCTCATCAAAATATTTACCGTCCACTGTCACTTTTTCCAAAGAACTGATGCGAAAAAGAGCCGCTGCTCCCGATGGACCAATAATTTCAGTTCTATCATATTGCCCCTTATCTTCTTTCCCTTGCCCGAGATCATAAAAACGCAAACCCGGCGCCAAGCCTATACCGCAAGAATCAATGATCTTAGTTAAACGTTTACCCCTAAAATCCCAACGATATATTTTAGGACAAACTGCGGCTAAATCTGTTCGCTTCGCCAAAACAGATAATAAGCGCGCAATCATATTCTCGGTCAGCAACATGTCGGGATTAATCATTAAAAAATAATCTGCCCCCACCCCTTTAGCAGCGATAATTAAACGATTATAAGCGGCGGCAAAACCTAAATTTTTATCAAAAGCCAATAGTTTAATAGGAAAAGAAGCCTTTAAATTATGACGAAATAATAATTCTTGATTGACAAAAGGCGCGCGGTCGCTATTATCGCCAGCAAAAACAAAAATTTCAGCGTCAAGACGTATTAAAGCCGCCTCTAAACTCTTTAAAAACTCCGGCAAGTAAGGAGCGGAACTGTCATTGTAACATAAAAAGGCAACGGCTAATTTCATATAAATACAAGGTGACTGGAAAATTTAAATGGACATCTTAGCGTCCAACTTTTCCTTGGCAAATAATTGCGCCTTGAGTAAGCTGTCAAAAGTACCGGCGTCCAACCATTCTCCCTCCACCATTGCCACCTCCAGCTCGCCTTTGGCTAGGTACCAATTATTTAAATCTGTAATCTCTAATTCGCCGCGAGCACTTGGTTTTAAATTTTTAGCCACCTCGACCACACGATGGTCATAAACATAAAGACCGGTAACCGCGTAATTACTTAAGTAATTAGTCGGTTTTTCAATAATTTTTTCCGCCTTCATTTTGTCGTCGAATTTAACGACGCCAAAACGCTCCGGGTCAGGTACATATTTAGCAAATACTTTAGCGCCACTCTTAAAATTAGAAATATCATCGGCAAAATTATCTTCAAAAATATTATCGCCCAAAATCATCACCACGTTCTCCCCTTGAATAAATTTTTCACCAATAATAAAAGCTTGAGCTAATCCTTCGGGCTTATCTTGAATTTCATAGGTAAATTTTACACCAAATTCCCGGCCACTACCTAGTAAATTAAGATAATCGCCCGCTCTTTCCGGAGAAACAATAATAAGAATTTCTTTAATACCGGCTTTAATTAAAGTGTCCAAAGGATAATAAATCATTGGCCGATTATAAATCGGTAACAACTGCTTACTGGTAATTTTGGTTAATGGGCGTAAGCGGGTGCCACTGCCTCCCGATAAAATAATTCCACGCATAAATATATTTGACTTAATTATTTCTTCAAACCTAAATAAAATAAATATTCGTCTAAAGCTTCAGTCCAAGGGCGCAAAGACGGACGGCGATGATTAGCTAAAGCTGAATATTGAGGGCGAACAGCCGGACGAGGCCAGTCTGCCGACGCCAATGCCTGCAAATTAACGGTAGCGCCGATAGCCTGAAAAAGATAATTAGCGCCATCATACCAAGTCGCCTCGCCTGAATTACACAAGTGATATATTCCCCGCGCTGGTCGATCTGTTACTAAACTCTTGGTGGCAATCGCTAAATCGGGAGTATAGGTAAAACAACTCCTCTCCCCATCAATCGCTTTGATTGTTTCCTTTTCCAAGGATAAAGTAATCATGATATCAAAAAAACTGGGCTTTACTTGCGGACTTTCTCCTTTTGGTCCGAATAATTTAGAAGTGCGAATTAAATAATAATCTAAACCGTTTAGCGCCCTTCTGGCGATTTCTTGTTCGCCAGCAAATTTGGTACGTCCATAAACATTTAAGGGTGAAGGCTTATCTGTTTCCTGATAAGGACCGCTTAAGCGTCCGTCTCCACCAAAAACATAATCGGTTGAATAATGGATGAGTAGAGTTTGACTACTCAAGCAATAATCAGACAAAACCCCTGGAAGTTCAGTATTTAAACGCCTAGCCAGCATCGCCTCAGCTTCGTTCTCTTCGCATTTATCAACGGCATTATAGGCGGCGGCATTAATAATAACGCTTGGAGATAGAGTATGTAAACGCTTGGATAATTCTTCAAAATTTAAAAAATCAAAATCAAGCCTGTCCCAAGCTTGACAATCTTGGTTGGAAAAAACCTTTTTTAGCTGACCGCCGAGATTGCCGGCGGCGCCAAGAATAAGAATAGACATAATTTGAGTATAGCCTAGTAGTCCGAAAAATCAAGCAAAAAGCGCCGTCATGGCGCTTAATTAAGAAAAAACTAATTCTGCCAGCCTGGTCCCTGCCGGACAAGTAATTCCTCCGCTTTATCCGGTTCGGCCATTAATTCTTTAGTCACCCTTTCCATTCTTGTCCCCTGAGAGCCTTTAATCAACACGACATCGCCTTCATGCAAGCGTTCCTGAACAAATCGCCCCGCCGTGGCCGAATCATCAAAATGAAAAATAAAGTCACTACTCATTCCCGCTTCTTTGGCCCCGCGATCAATATCGCGAGAACGTTCACCTACGCTCACCAGATAGTTAATCCCCTGCTCAAATAAAGTACGACCGACCAAAGCATGACCCTCTTCGCTATAAGCGCCGATTTCCAACATGTCTCCTAAAACTGCGTATTTACTGGCAGCGCCGTCTATCTTGATCTGGCCTAAAACCTTTAAGGCGGATAGGCACGCTTCAGGGGAAGAATTATAACTGTCATCAATCAAAAAAGTATGTTTAATGCCTGGTAGAAGCTGCATCCTCCCGGCCGGTAAGCGTAAATTGCGCAAAGCCGAAGCAATTTCCATCAAATTTAAACCGAAATGCAGTGCCACCGCGGTGGCAGCCAAAGCGGCATAAACACCCCCTTCCCCTATAATATTAGGCATTTCCACAGGAACAATATTGCCTTCATAATTGAGTTTAAAATTTAAACCAGCAATATCATAAGACGCTCCTTGGTAACGATAGTGTAAATCTTGAGCAACGATATCGGCGCCAGGTAAAAGACCGAAAGAAAGAACCCGCGCCGGACTGACCTCGGCCATTGAACGGGCAGCTTCATTATCATAATTAAGAATACTTAAACCCTTGCGAGCGACTCTTTCTATTAAAATCTGCTTCTCCTTCTTGATATTTTGGAAACTACCAAAATATTCTAAATGAGAATAACTGACAGCAGTAATGACGCCGACTGTCGGCGGAGCCAAGCGCGTCAGATAATCCATATCGCCAGGCCGGTCAATACCCATTTCTAAAATGAGAATTTTAGGATAAGACAAATCGCGCCGGAAATACAAAAGCCAAGCGCGCCCAAATACCCGTAACCAGCCAACGAAAGATGAACCAGGGGACTCCGCTCCGATTATAGTCAAAGGCACGCCAATTTCGTTATTATAATTTTTAATACTCGTTCGCACCGCTAACCGACCCGACAAAACCTGAAAAATAGCTTCTTTGGCGCTAGTCTTGCCGATAGACCCGGAAATGGCGACTATTTCCGGACGATATTTTTTTAAAATTAGTCGGCTTAAAAATCTTAATTTTAACTGCAAAAGCTTCTTCATATATTTTAAGAGGATATTTTACTTTCTCGTCTTCGGTATTTGATAATACTTCAAAAGAAAATCGGCAATATCATGCCACAGAGGCACAGCGGTACTCTCCGCATAAGCCGCCCCCTTGGGCGCGTCAATCTTCGTGAGCATGACAATTTGAGGATTATCTATCGGCACGATACCGATAAAGGTATGAATAAATTTATCCGTACTATAACCCCCGGAAGTGGCAACCTGAGCGGTACCGGTTTTTCCGCCAATATAGTAACCAGGAATTTTCGCCCCTTTAGCATGCCCGCTTTCAACAACATTGACTAACATTGCCAAAATAGTATTAGCGGTCTGTTCGGAAACCACTTGACGAAGAGGATGCGGTTTAAATTCATCGACTTGTCCGTTGCTATGCCTTATTTCTTGAACTATATAAGGCTTCATTAATTCTCCCTGATTAGCTAAAGCTTGATAGGACATGAGCATCTGTAAAGGGGTTACGGCAATACCCTGACCGAAAGAAGCGGTAGCCGCGTCTATTTCCCTAATGTTATTTTTCAGTAGATTATCAATATTGCCAGCGCTTTCGGAACCAAGTTCAATGCCGCTTTTCTCGCCGAAACCGAAATTTTTGACATAATCAGCAAAAGTCTTAGCTCCAATCTGACGCATCGCAAAAATAGCCCCTGTGTTTAAAGAGTTTTCTAAAACCGCATTCATATCAACAACGCCATGAGCGCCTTTCGTGCTAAAATCAGAATTACTAATCGGTTTTGGCCAACCCTTAATCATAATTTGTCCTTCATCCTTATAGGTGGTACTGGGCTTAACCTTGCCTTGATCAATGGCGGCGGCCATAGTGATGACTTTAAAAACGGAGCCAGGCTCATATTGATAAATAATAGCCGGATTGTTGTAAACCTTAATATCGCTGACGTCTTTATAATTGTTTGGGTTAAAATTGGGCACGGAGCACATCGCCAAAATAGCGCCAGTCTTAGCATTAACAGCAATCACACTGCCGCCTTCAGCTTTAAATTTAGCTACGGCCTCCTCTAAATAAGAACAAGCCTGAAATTGAACGCTTCTATCCATGGTTAAAATTAAATCACTGCCATCTTCCGGTCGAGTATATTCGCGATCATTAACAATAATAGTATTACTGACACCGCGCTCCCCTTTAAGATAGCCAGCTCTGCCTGCCAATTCGTCATTAAAAAACTCTTCCAAGCCATAACGACCAGAGACCTTATCATTAGCCATACCGACAAAACCGACGATATGGGACGCCATATTATTTTCTGGATAGAAACGATAGCTCTGCAGATTAAACGCGATACCTTCTATTTTTAACTCCTCCCCGCTCTCTTTGAATACAACTTTATCCAGCCGCCTCTCCAAATCAGAAGCCGCTACCGGGCGCTCTGTCGAACTGCTTAAAAAAGCATATAAAGACAAAAGTGTGTTGTCATCTAATTTCTCGCGCAAAGGCTCATAAGGATCACCCGGCTTATCGAGTTTTTTTAAATAAGCAGCGATAGCTTCTTCCCGCTTCTCTTTAATTAATCTTTCTAAAAGTATTTCCTGCATCTCCTGCCAATCGGCCTTATCTTTTTTAGCCAACGCTAAATCTTGAGCGGCCTTAATTCTAGCAGCTTTATCTTCAGCGCTATATTCGGAAGCATTAATAAAATCTATTTCTTTTTGTAAATTATTTTTTAACTCCGCTTCTAGTTCCCTCTTAGCCTTGGCTTCCAATTCTGGTTTATCAAAAAAATCGAACAGCTTATCCGCTAAATCCTGAGGATTTTTAATATCTTTCGGCACGGCATAAAGAAAAGAAAAATCTTTATTGGTCGCCAAAGGATATAGCTGATCCTGCCCGTTTAATTTTTCATGAAGCATAATTTTCCCTCTTACCGGCTGAAGTAAGCTGGAAATCTGATGCTGTCCGGACGCCAGCGCGGCATACCAGTCGCCCTGAGAAACTTGTAAAAAATATAAACGATAAACAATCGCTGCCAACAATAAAAAAATAAGCGCCGCAAAGAGGCGCAAACGCGGATTAATACTACTTATAGTCGGGCTTTTCTGACGATAATCCCTCCACATAAGAAAGATGAGAATTATTTTTTAGCTACCGCTGGCGCTTTTGAGGAAAGATAGACCACATCTTCAACCGCCACCATATTCAATCCTTGCAGGCGGGGAGAGATGGAAGCATATGATTGTAATCCTAAAACTTTTGTCTGCAAATCCTGATTAGCCTCCATCAACATCTGTTGTTGGTTTTTTAAATCCTTAAGAACGAAGCCTTTAACCGTCAAATCATTAATGCCGACTAAATAAACCACCCCCAAGACGACACAAGCGATACTTAAAAAAATATTAAGCGTCCGCCAAGAAAAATTTTTCTTGGCTGTCTGCTGGCGTTTTGGATTATTAACTGAGCGAATAATCATACTGATAGTTGCTTAAAATTAAAGCCAAAGGCTATAAATATATAAATTTGAAAATTATCGTATTTTTTCTGCCGCCCTCAATTTGGCACTCCGCGCCCTGGGATTAAAATTAATTTCCTCGGCACTGGGCAATAACGGTTTCTTTAATAAAGAGAGAAAAGAAGCTTTGTGTCCGCAAACACAAACGGGAGCGCGCGGCGGACAAAGACAATCAGTACTTTCCTCTTTTAACCATTGTTTCACTATCCTGTCTTCACCGCTATGGAAAGAAACCACCGCCAAATGTCCCCCCTTTTTTAACACCGTCGGCACCGCCGTTAAAGCTGAACGCAAACTGCCAAATTCATCATTGGTCGCTAAGCGCAAAGCTTGGAAAACGCGTGTAGCCGGATGAATCTTGCCGGAGCGCAATCTCGGCGGAGTAACCTTTAAAATAATATCGACCAAAGGCTTAGTACTGGTAAAAGATTTATTTTGACGAGCAATTACTATTTCTTTAGCTAAACGATATGCCTGCGGTTCTTCCCCTAATTCTCTAAAAATACGAGTTAACTCCGATAAGGACGCGCGGTTGAGTAAAGCCGCAGTTTCAATATCGGCGCCAGCGCCAAAAGCCATGTCAAGAGGACGGTCTCCCTGGAAAGAAAAGCCGCGATTCTCATCATCTAGCTGGGCGGAAGATAAGCCAAGATCAAAGACGATGCCGTCGGCAGAAGACTTGAGATAAGCATTACTGATAGCGGCTAAATTTTTAAAATTATCATGAACTAAAACGATGTTTTCTATCTTTTTTTCTTTAATGATACGTTCGGCGTTAGCGATAGCTAAAGGATCAGCATCAATAGCCAACACCTTACCCTTTTTGCCAACGGCGGCGGCCAAGGCTAAAGTATAGCCAGCACCACCCAAAGTACAATCGATGTAAATCTGCCCGGGACGAGGCGATAAAACAGACAGAACCTCTGACAGCATTACAGGCTGGTGACGATACGTCATACTAAATACCTAAATCTCCTAATTCTTCAGCAATACTATTACTATTCTGTTCAGCTGTCTGCTTGTAGCGACGCCAAGCGGTCTCATCCCAAATTTCCAAATGATTATATAAGCCGGCGATAATAACGCCTTTTTTTAAAGCAGAAAATTTACGCAAATACTCTGGCAAAGTAATGCGTCCTTGGTTATCAAAATCAACCTCCATGGCACCGGCTAACATATGACGAGAAAAGGCCCTAGCCTTAGCTTGGCTAATGGGCAATGAAGCGAACTTCTGGGCAATTTTTTCAAACTGCTCCTTTGAATACAAAAATAAGCAGTTATCCAAACCCTTGGTAACGACTGCTCCCTTTTTTAAGATGGCACGAAACTTAGCGGGAATAGCTAAGCGCCCCTTATCATCCAAGTTATGATTGTATTCGCCGATAAACATAGGACGTGGCGGTGGATAAAGTGTCTATAAAGGTTTTCACCTCTCTTCCCCACTTTTCACCTTAATGATTTAATTATACACCACTAACCCCCTAAGGTCAACCCCCAAAAACCACAAAAATAAAGGGAAAAATAAAAAAAAGACGGCTTTTTCCACAAGCCGCTTTACAAGCTGCCAAAAAAATAAAAAAGTTATCAACAGGCTAACATCACTTTCTTACCGATATTAGGCTCACTCTGATATTTAGGTCTTACCGCCTGCCCACCGACAAACTTAAAAGATTTACCGCCATTAAGAGGAGTAACCGGTATTCCCAAAGCGTAAGCTAAAGCATTAGCGGTTAAAACGCCAATACGCAAAGAAGTAAAGCTACCGCCTTCATTTTGAACGCGAATCTCTTTAATCGACCGCCAAGAGAGATGATGTTTAAATAAAAGTTTTTCAATTAAGGGTAAAAGTTTTTCTGACTGCTGTCTTGGCGCTTTAATTTTAGAGTTAATTGTTTTGTTTCCCGTTAATAAAGAAACCGCAATCTCGTCGCCTAAACTAGTATTAATCGTTAAGACCATAATCTTTTAAAATATTTTCTAAATTTGTTAAAGTAGAAACTTGCACCAAGCGGCGACGCCAATGGCTAGCGCCGGCTAATCCTTGAATATACCAACAGGCTTGCTTGCGCCATTCAACTAAGGCCGATTCTCCTCTTCGCTCAACTAAACTGAGGGCATGACGATAAAGCAGGCGACTAATAGCACTGCGATCATATATAATTTCTCTGCCTTCTTTTATTTCTTGAAATAACCAAGGACGGGCGAGAGCGCCTCGAGCCAAAGCCAGACCATCCGCCCCGCTGAGAGTCAGGGCCTCTTGCGCGGTTTTTAAATCGACCACTCCCCCGTTAATTAAAATAGTTCCTTGAAAATAAGGACGAATCGCCGCCACTAAACTAAAATCGACTGCCCCCATAAATCCTTGATTTAAGCTACGACCATGAATCATTAGGGCTGAAACCGGCAAATCGCTTATATTCTTCATAAACTCAAGTGCAGAAACATCTCCTGACTTAGCTCTTATTTTGATTGATACCGGTGATTTAGAATTATCCAAAACCGCCTCAATCACCGCCCTGGCTTGCTTTAAATTTCTCATCAAATCCGCCCCTGCTCCCTGTTTTAAAACCTTGCCTACCGGACAGCCAAAATTAATGTCTAGACCGTGAGGCTTTATTTTTTCATTGACTAAACGCGCCGCCAGGGCGAAATGTTCTGGATTTGAACCGAAAAGCTGAACAACATAATGACTTTCTTTCTCCCTATCCCAACGCAATAAACGCAAAGTTTCATTATCATCATTTTCCTGATTATAAAACAAAGCGGTGGCAGACGCCATTTCGCTATACACCACATCCGCCCCGTAGGCCGAACATATCTGCCGAAAAGTGCTGTCCGTAAAACCGGCCATTGGCGCCAAAACCAAAATCGGCTGACTCTGGTTTTTTAAATCCTGCCAAAAATTTTTTTCCTTCTTCTTCATTTGGCTTTTAAAGATTGTCCCTCTGGGCCGTCTTCGACTAAATAGCCGGCATCATAAATCGCTTGACGTAAAACATCAGACTTTGACCAATCTTTATTGGTTCTCGCTTGCTGACGTTCGGATAACAGGGCGGCAATATTTTCTGGGATATCTGTAATTTTTTCCGCCAAGGGACGGAATAAATCAAGACCAAGAACCTTATCAAAATCTTGAGCAGTCGCCCTCTTATCATCAGCTGGTAAATCAGACTTTAACAGCTTAAATAGGGTGGCGAGAGCTTGAGGCATATTCAAGTCATCATTAATAGCTTGATGAAATTCCCAGCGAACAGCTTCATTAACCTTGCCGAAACTATCACCAAGTAAAGCAAGCTGACGACGTAAAGACTGCCAGCCTTGCTCCGCTTGGCGTAAATTATCTTCACTATATTCCATTGGCTTGCGGTAATGCACCTGGAGAGCGGCAAAACGATAGGCTAGAGGACTAATGCCTTTTTGCAATAAAGCCTTATCTAACGTTAAAAAATTATCTTCACTCTTCGCCATTTTTTTACCCCCGTAAATATTAAGGAAAGCACCATGAAGCCAATAATTAAAAAACTTTTCACCGGTCGCCGCCTCACTTTGAGCAATTTCATTGGTATGATGAACATTAATATGGTCAACGCCGCCACAATGGATATCCAGCTGCTTACCTAAATATTTAAGGCTCATCGCCGAACATTCTAAGTGCCAACCAGGAAAACCTATGCCCCAAGGAGAATCCCACTCCATCTGGCGCTTTGTATTGGATGGAGAAAATTTCCAGACTGCAAAATCAGTCGGATTTTTCTTGTTGGGATTTTTTTCGATTCTCGCGCCTTCTTTTAATTCCTCTAAGGGTAAGTGGCTTAAACAATTATACTTGGGAAATTTGGAGGTATCAAAATAAAGACCGTCCGTAGTGCGATAAATAAAACCCTTTTCTTCCAAAGTCTTAATTAAAGCAATCTGCTCGGCAATATTATCGGTAGCCTTACACCAAATATCCGGAGCCACAATATTTAAAGCCTGTAAGTCTTCGCGAAAAGAATCGGTATAATAAGCAGCGATTTCCCAGGCAGTCCGACCTTCCCTAGCCGCCCCTTGCTCCATCTTATCCTCGCCCATGTCCATGTCCCCAGTTAAATGACCGACATCGGTAATATTCATCACCCGCTTTACCTGATAACCGTTATAGGCAAAGGTGCGGACCAAAAAATCTTCAAATAAATAGGTGCGTAAATTACCGAGATGGGCAAAATTATAGACAGTCGGACCGCATGTATAAATTCCCACCTTGCCGGGAATTATCGGCTCGAACTTCTCCTTGACGTTATGTAAAGTATTGTAAAGATATAAATCCATAAAAATTAAAGCCATTTTTCTAAAGATTTAAAAAAATCTTCAAGTTTTATTTTTAAATCTTGATTCAAATCAAGATGAGAATAGCTAGCTAATTGCTCAGATAAAGAAGAATGAAGACGTTTTAGCAAATCGCGCTCATAGACAGAAACTTCATTTTCCTGTAGGTTTTCGGCAAGAATTTCTAATTCTTTCGGGCTTAAAGACAAATAGAAAGCGGGGATATTCTTGAGACTGTCCAATACTAATTTTTTTCCCTCTACCCGAGCCCCATATTTTACTTTGGCGCCGCCGCGCATCATTTTTTGCCTAATCTTTTCTTCTTTCTTACTCGGACCAACATTATCTTGACGATCGATAACTTCGTCGATACCACAAATAACCGCTCCGCTCTCGCGGTCGATTATTAATTGATCAACGCCATTATTATAATCATCATAAACGGAAGAACGCACCACGATAAAATTATCAGGCAAAACTCTCTGCAACATTAAGGTTAAAGCCGCTTCAGTCAATGATGCCGGACTTTTCTCTTTATCTTGGCGCCATTGCTCTACACTTTTGCCACTTTCCTGCGCCCAGGTTTGCTCTTGAATATCTATTAATAATTGGTCCGATTCTTTATCTGGTTGTGTTTCGGGTATACGCAAACGCGCTTTTTCATCCAGCCAATCTTGACCATAAATTTTATTGTAATAGTCAGCTTTAATTGCTAGCTGTTCATTTAAGAAAGATAATAATTTTTCCAGATTAAGCTGGTTTTTTTTCTCTTGTTCTAATTTAATCTTGCTGCCCACATTAATATTGGGCAAATATTCAATCGGCATATAATTATGGCTCCAGCCTTACCGGATAAGAGACTTGTATCTTCTGCTCCGGCAAACCGGAAGGATTATCTTTCCTAAATAATAGTTCCCCCGCAATCGGCTCTAAAATTGAAAAATTCAATTCTGCCTGAAAATCAACCCAACCCCCTCCTTCCTCTACGTCTTCCCGGGTTTGAGCCAGACTGCCAGCGATAACCTTGCCTTGGGCATCAACTAAAACAACAGATAAATAGCCATTAACAAAAAAATCGCCCTTGGCTCTGCCTATAATTAAATAGGGGGAGCGCATTACCCCTCCCGGTTGAGGGGAAATCAATTCTATCATCTTTTCTGGTTTTATTTCTAGGGATGATGATGATGATGATATTTCATCTGATTGCACACTTTCTTCCGGCAAAACAACCGCGGACGCTGGGGATGAGCCTTCCTTTTTAAAAAAAGAATCATCAAGCAAAGAAGAGAGCTCGGCTAACTCTGTTTCCACTGAAAATTCATCCAAACACGCCTTCTGAGGCTGAGCGCCATGCGGCTCTCCTTGTGCCAACCATTGTCCGCGTACGCACACCCAACGATTGCGAGGAGTGCCAAGGCGCAAGATAATAGCGGTAAGGATAATAATAAGGCCAATAATTAGCCAAGTTTTCTTAATTTCCATAATGTCATCTAACTCTTGTAGTTTAACATGTATCCCCAAAAAATCTATCTAAAATCACTAAAATTTGACAATTTATAAAATAAATACTATTATAAAATAGCTCTTTGTCTTAGGGCTGTTTTAAGAAGTTTTTCTGCTTTACTCTTAACTAACAGTCCACGGGGGATACTTTCGGTATCCCCTTTTTTTTACACAAAAAGCTCTATCAGAACTTTGAAGATTAACTGCGACTAAACGTCAATCTTAAAATCTTCATCCGGCAATTCGCAAAAATTTAAATAAGCCGGCTTGGGCGGCAATTCTCCGGCCGCTTGACGCTCTAAAATAAGATTACGCGCCGCCAAAATAAAGTCGCGGCTATTAATATGATAGCCGACTCGCTTCTGCGCTTTTGATAAAAGTTTTTCAAGACGTTCGCGCCAACGTCTTTCTCTTTCCGGAGAAGATAATTCTTGGTCGCGCAAAAAAGATAGAAAATCCGGACCGGAATCTAAATGATCAAGAATAAATTTAGCAATTTCCTCAATGCTTTTTTCGCGATTTTTTGAATCTTCGCTATAAGGAAGAGGAGAAAAACTTTCCAGTCTATTGTGCATAGTAGTGGTCGTTGGTGGACTCGAACTCATTTTGAGAAAAATCCGCTTGCGGATTTTTGAATCCCGACCCAACATTTTGATATTCTGCTAACGCAGAATTGCGGAAATGCTTCCTACCCCATTGTCTGCCTTCGGCAGACTGGTATTTTTTTATAATACCAAATCAGCCCAATTTTCAAAAGAGTTATCCTTAAAATCTTTACTTGTTCTGTTAAAATAAACCCAGCGTCCGCGATAATTTCGTTCGGTGTTAGCTACTATTCCGCCAAAACATTTTTTGCCTTTTTTATTCTCGGCTTGGATATATTTATACAATCCATCAATTTTTGGCCCGGCAACCTGTTTTGTCAATCCAGCTTTCGTGTCAAAAAGTCCAATTCGGCCGTCTTTCAACTTCACGATAAAATCAACATAAAAAGGTTTCTCCTCTCCGTTATCATAGCGAACGGCAAAAAATGTTGCGTCTCGGTCGCCGTTTTTGAACCACCATTCAACCCTTTCCGATTTTTCCAAGAAATTAACAAAAGCCACCTCCGATTTCCATTTCCCGTCGCTGAAAAATGGCTGCATAATTGATTTTTTAACGCTCGCTACTGAATATTCTCTGCTGTAAGTTAAAGATTCTGGAATATTCCAATTTTCCACATTAACCATTTCACTTTCCCTTTTTACCACTTCTGTTTGATATTTTTCTTTTGCTTTATCTATAACATTAACAAAATGCCGAGAATTTTTATCACTCAAAACAATCTGAACAATTTCTTCCCACACATCGCCGTACCACATTTTTAATTCCTGCTCAAAAAATTTATAGATAGCTTCTTTAACTCTGCCAACCGATCTATTTTCTGGATAGAAGGGGGTTAAATTATTACGCACAAAAAAGTCAAACAATTTTTGCATATCAAAACCGCTTGCTTTTATCTCTTTGTCGCCAACAATTTTTGCCCCAGTCAAAGCATCAACATCTTCGGCTTTATAATCAGAGATAATTTTTAGGTCAAATTTTTTGGTTTTAGTATCAATCTGTTTTTTTAAATTATATTCTTTGGCTTGCTTCAAAAATATCTCTATAAAAAGCGGCGACAATCTTGTTTTCTCGCGATGTCTTTTGGGATAACACGAAAGCAAACTTAATTTAGGGTCAAAGTTCCTCTTGCTTGTATAAATAGTGATGTAATCTTTAGCAATATCTTCCTGAATTTCTATATTATCCAGATTAGTATAAACATAGCCGTAATTCAAAATTTCGTTTCCGTAATGGCCTTTATCCGGCTCTGGCATTCGCATAATTCTGCCGACTGTTTGGATTGAAAAAATGGGGCTGTGCCACTGCCTAAACAAAACTAAAATCTGCGCTCGCGGGCAGTCCCAACCCAAAGCGATTGCTTGCTTGAAAAGCAAAACTTCAACCTCGCTGTCCTGCCTCTCAACATTTTCTTTATTAATGTGTTCGCCCGACAGCCAAATGGCTAGTTTATTATTGCCTTTTTCTGTTGAAATTTTATATTTATTTTTTAAAATGCTTTCTACTCTTTCCCTAATTCTATCTTCTAGGCTCGTTTTCCTATCCGGCAATTGGATTAAAACTAAAGGATTTACATTAACTTTTTCTTTTTGAAATTCCTTTATTAATTTCTGTCTCTTTTTCATCGCCGCATCTATAACCAATTCTTCGCTTCCGCCGCTTAATTTTTGCGTTTTGATTTTACCTTGTTTAATAAAATTATCAAAGTCATCGTTTAAAATAACTGCCTTTTTAATCATTCCTTCCTTTTTAACATCATCCAACTGAACAAACACTTTTTCATCTTCATCAGTAATTGTTGCTGGCGTTGCTGTAACCTCAATCGTCAATTTAGGTCCAATCATTTGGATTAAACCTTGTGAAATTTGGCTGTTGGCGTGGTGGTGGGCTTCATCAATAACCAAAATTATTTCTCGATCTTCTTCTTTTGTTCTTTCTAATACCTTTGACAAGTTAAACTCCTGTTCGTTATCGCGAATATAAACATTATTTGCCCTATTTATACTTTCCCAGTTAAAAAACAAAATCTCGTTTTCGCTGATTTTTTTGTCGTCCAAATCTTCAAAATAGGAACACTTTAGCGCTCGGCTTGTCTCAAAATAGTTTTCTAACTTTTCTCGGCTTTGAATGTGAAGTTGTCTTGGAGCCGCCCAAATAAAACCGAGCGATTGTCTGACTTCTCTATCGTTAACCAATTGTTTCAAAAATTCCGCCATCATTATTGTTTTGCCCGAACCGGTCGGTGATTTGAAAACTACTTTTTTATTACCAGAATAACCCAAAAGTCTTTTGCTCTTGGCCAATAAATCATCAATTGCGTTTTCTTGGTAAATTTTTAGTTGCATAGTTAATCCTGTTTTTAAAATGGTATTTCTTCAAAGTTAAAATTATTATCAGCTTCTTCCTCTACTAGATTATTACTATTGTTTTTTATCAAAACACTTTCTATTTCATCGTATAGATTTAATATCTTATCTTTTATTTCGTTTACCAACGACGGAACTTTAATTGAGTTTTGATTTTTTATTTTCAAAAATAATGACAGTCCTTTTATTGATTTTTTGGGGTCGTTTTTATTATAAACATCTATATAACCGGCTTCTTGCAAAGCAAAATTAAAATCATTCTGAAACCCTAAATAATTGTTCTTAACTTTGTTATCTGGAAAATCGCTAATAGCATTCTCCTTCAAAATTTTAAATAATGCGTTATTTATTTCTTTGTGTCGTTTATCGTCATTTTTGTCCTTATCTCCATCAAAAACTACAAAACAAGGTGCCCCTAATTCTGCGTATAACCTATAAAATCTGTCCAATTCATTTTTAGAGCCGCATTTTACAATCGCAATTCTTTCTTTTATCCAATCAAAACCTATCTCGTTAAAAAAATAAGGCAATAATAATGCTTCTGATTCACCCTCAACAAGAATAATTTTTTTAGCAAAAAACGCTTCGGTTGAAGCCATACTATCAGACGTTTGTTCGTAAGCCTCTTTATAGTGTAATCTCAATTTTTCTAATTCTTCGTTTTTCTTTACACCGTTAGAAATGTTTTTACTATATCTTATTGCCCAATCGTTCAAAAATTCTTCCGCGTCGGCATTTCTTATATAAGTGCCCCTTTCTTTTGTTTTGCGTACTAAAAATATCTCGTCAAAATACTCTAGTGATAAAAAATATGGCGAATGTGTTGTATAAAATATTTGAATATTTTTATCTTTTGCTAACTTTCTTAAAATTTTATAAAAATTTCTTTGTGCTTGTGGGTGTAAAAATAATTCTAGTTCATCAATAAAAATAGGGTTCTCTCCGCCCAACTTGATTTCTGAGTAGGCCTTTAAAATCGCCACCGTTATAGAGGCTTGCGCTCCCATTCCCAATTGCGAGGCTTGAAATTTAAGGCCGATGTCTTTTTCGTTCACTATTATTTGTAGAGTTCTATAAAAATCCCAAGGATCGTATAAGTTTAAATTTACCTCAAAATCATCTATGCTTCTATTCAGTTGTTCGGCACTTTCTTTTTTTATTATGTTGATGAAATCGCTCATTATTTTTTTACCTTCCGCATTTTCAACGGAAAATAAAAGATTATCTCTAATTTTGTCTAAATCTTCCTTTAGTTTTTCTGATTTTTTAACCTCTTTTTCGCCATCTTGAATTTTTTCTTCAAGAAATTTTTTATTTATATCCTGTAATAATCTACCTAAAAGACTCCACCTATCTGACGGCAAATAATCAACGATTGTTCTTTCGTTGCCTATATATGCACAACAAAATTGCTCTCTATTTACATCCCGTTGATATTGTCCATTTTTAAGGATCGAAAAATTGTATTTTGATTTACTCTCATCTAATTCAAAAGTGTAGCCGTTATCAAATTCTAAACTAATAAAGATTTTATTTTTTTCATCTCCAAGATAATGATCTGATTTTTTAGTGGAATTAAAAGTTGGATAAATTGGGCCAAGCAACCAGTTTATTGCATCGAAAACATTACTTTTGCCAGTATTGTTTTCGCCGATAAAAGCATTTAAGCCAGTATTGGGCTTAAAATTTAATTCTTTTACACTCTTGTAGTTTTTTATATGGATTTCTGTTATCTTCATAATCTTTACTTAAAAATCCTTCTATATACCCTCAAAATTGCTTCGGGTATAGGGGATAATTTGACTTTTTGCTTTATGTCCTTAAATTCATCGTCAAAAGTTTCATCGCCCAAAGAAAAAATATAGACGCTGAATTTACCTTTAATATTCTTTATTGCTTTTTTAAAAGCCGGAATTGCCACTTGGTCAAAAATTATGCCGGTATAATGATTGGTGTTTTTAAAAATCTTAAAATTTTTTTGGTCCAGAACCTTCTCAAAAGTTCCTTCCTTTACACAAAGCATTTCTGTTGCTTGTTCTGTAAGTTTAATTTTATTTCTATCTGTTGGCTCATCATAATCAACAAAATTAGTTTTGAAATATTTTAGATTACCACCTAAACCTTTTACATCTTCACTTTTTAAGTTTTTATATCCTTCAATGACTTTCTTAATTCTCGGATAGCAAATATCTTCCGCAATTTTATAACCATTACCATTATTGTCTTCATTATTTGTACACAGGATAAACTTTCTATTGCCATCATCTTCTTTATTGAGCTCTAAAACTGCGTGCCCAGTAGTGCCAGATCCAGCAAAAAAATCTAATACAAGTGCATTTTTATTACTTCTAACTATGGTCTTCAAACTGTCGATTACCGCATACAGAGATTTGGGATACTCAAAAATATTTCTTTTTCCTAAGATTTCGGCAATTAGATTTGTACCGTGTGCTGAAGCATCATATTTTGGATCAATCCACATGGTTTTTGGTTTTCGTCCCGATTTAATTCTATCCTTTTGATAAAGCTTAATTCCCTTTCTTCCTCTTTTAGCAATTACATCGCCACTCTTTATATATTTCTCGCAATTTTCCCTACCAAGTTTCCATACTCTTTCTTCGCCAGATTCATCTATGGGAAGTAGTTCTTCCCAATTGTTAGACAACTTAGTCATACTTAATTTCAAGGTATTCTTGTTCACATAAATAGGGTAAAATTGTTTCGGCCTTTCATTCCGTCTTGAAGCCGCACCACTTTTCCTCATGGGTAATAAACGATAATAAGAAATATCATCTTTATATTTAAATACAGCAGATTGCTCCTCGTTAAGGGGTTGTTCTTCAATTTTGCACTTTAATGCATTTCTTCCATAAAATAAATAATATTCGTGTGAAGTGGCAAAAAAAGCATTAGAGGTTCTTCCTCGTGGATTGCTTTCAATTACCAAAATTGACATTCTGTTATTTTCACCAAAAATCTCATCCATCAAAAGACCCAAGGAATGAATTTCATAATCATCAATTGTGCAAATAATAACTCCATTATCTTTTAGTAAATTTCTTGCCAGTTTAAGACGCTTAAACATAAATGAAAGCCACTTGCTATGACGAAACGCATCTTCGCTATCAACATATTTATTATCGTATATCCACTTACTGCTACCTGTATTATACGGCGGATCAATATAAATAACATCAATTTTTTTGGCATGGGTGTAATTCAAAACCGAAAGGGCGTGATAATTGTCGCTTTCAATAAGTAAATTTACTGGCTTGTTTTTATCCGTGATTATTTCTTTATTCTTTACTTCTTTAAGCACCGGCAACTTTTCTTTGCACATTTCAACCACTTCTTCGGGTT
>ERZ795056.257-NODE-257-length-72902-cov-6.789229_pt1 | contig 72902 bp, 59 predicted proteins | sample MGYA00375140_ERZ795056 | MGnify/ENA primary metagenome ERZ795056 (study PRJEB30185, sample SAMN05720227) | activated sludge metagenome | isolation source: Anaerobic digester | place: USA | collected 2015-03-09 ...
TTGCACCGGTAGCTGGCCTTCCTCTGACCCATCTCGCGTGCTGGGGAAACAGCATTCGTGATCTGGGACCGTTGCGTGGCACACCGCTGGCTGTCCTCAACTGCGCAGGCAACCCGATCACGAGTCTGGAGCCGCTGCGCGGCATGGCCCTGCATTCCCTTCGTTGCGAAGGGTGTCGCATCACTACGCTGGAGCCGTTGAGTGGCATGCCGCTCACGTTCCTCAACGTATCCGAAAATCCGCTGGAGGACGGCATTGAGCCGCTGGCCGGCATGAAGCTCACTTGGTTGAGTTGTATTCATTGCGGCATAGAGACCCTGGAGCCCCTGCGTGGCATGCCGTTGACCATGCTGTTTTGCGAGGCCAATCGATTCACCAGCCTTGAGCCGCTAAGTGGTATGCCGTTGACGGAGATGGCCTGCAGCGGCAACCGGATTGAGTCGCTGGAGCCGCTCACCGGCCTGCCTCTCAACACCCTGCGCTGCAGTGACACGCGTGTCCGAAGTCTTGAACCATTGCGCGGCATGCCGCTGAGCACCTTCAGCATTCAGGCCAACCGGGTGGAGAGTCTGGAGCCGCTGCGGGGCATGCCGCTGGCGGCGTTGTACTGCGGTGGCAATCGCATCAAGGACTTGGGGCCCTTTATCAAGAACCCGCCGTCTACTTTCCTGTTCGAGTGCGACGCGCTGTCTACCGAGGAACTGCAGTTCATCTTCAATACATGGTCCCGCGATTTTCGCTTTGCTCACCACGCGCGCAATGTGGAGGTGTTGCTGGCCCTGCGGAGAGGCGATGTGAAGAAATTGCGGGAACTCGCCACGCCTTTCGGCGGGCATCACTACCTGTTTGTGCCCAAATACCTGACGTGGGCCGAGGCGAGAGATGCATGCGTGAAGGTCCATGGTCATCTGGCATCGATCACCAGCGCCGAGGAAAATGAGTTCGTGGCCTCGATGTTCCCGCTGGGTGGAAGCTGGTACTGGATCGGACTGGAAACCGTGGGAGGGCGTCACCAATGGGTGTCGGGCGAGCCTTTTGACTACAGCGCGTTCATCAGCGTTCTGCAGTCTTCTGCCTCGGGCCCGTGGGTGTTTTCAGGCAAGTGCTGGTGTTATGACCTGATTCCCAACGCTCACAACGCGTTCATCCTGGAATGGGATGATTAGCGAAGAGCTTCCCCGCCGGCATCCTCTGCCTTGTCGTCATCGCCCGCATCCTGCTTGCCGAAGAACGCCAAAGCATCTTTCACGAAGCCGAAGCCGATGTCCGGCATCCAATACTCGTTGATTTCCAACACGAGCGCGTCGCGTCCCAGAAGGTCCTTTTTCATGTCAAACAGGTCGCGATTGTAGGGGGCACCTTTCGGGCTTTCCGGGGTGAACCGTCGCTTGTGGTAATAGAGGGTGTCGCGCTGCCGATAAAGCATGTGCTCATCCATCAGTTCGTTGAGCGTGTGGACGAAGCTGTCGCCCACAAAAAGGATGTCGGGCACGTATGTTGACTCGTCGGCGAGGCGGCGGATGACGGGGTGATACTGGGGACCGGCGTCTTTCTTGAACGTCCAGAGGTTGAGCAACTCTCCGCAGGTCCAGACATTGAGGAGTTCGCCGAGATCGTTGTCGGTGCCGCGTATCTGGTCGTCGACCTTAACGTCCTCGATTTCGATCTGGGGCAGCTTCTTCCCTGTCAGGCGTTCAAGGTCCTGCATGATCAGTTCAGTTATCCGTGCTGCACCCAGGTAATTCCAGTGCACGCCGGTGAGCGGGAAGAGCGGGTAGGGGTAATCGTTCTTCCACTCCTTGAACAGTCGGGGACCATCGATGTAGTTCACGCCAAATTCGTCAAGTAGCGGCATGATGGCGTCGTAGGCGGTCTTGCGTTGTTCGCGTCCGGGCTTGAGCATGCCGTCGGGGACGTTTTCGGGGTAGACCTCCACCTTGGAAGGGGCGATGACCACGAGCATGGCGACCCCGCGCTGCTGGAGTTCATCCTGAAGTTGTCGCGCGCGCCGGGCGATCCTTCGCAGTTTCTCGTCGCTGGCTTTGCTGGCCCGATTGTAGCGCTGTATGTAGACCTGCTCGTAGAGCATACCGTCTTTCCCGATGACCACTTGGCTGCCTGCCTGTCGTGGCACCATCCTGAAGAGGGTGAAGTCGAGCTGGTTATAAGTTCGGACGAGGTAGGACCGCAGCCCGAGTCGGTAGTTGAAAAAAGGTTCGTACTTTGCCACGTAGGTGCCGTCGAACCAGCCCTTCACGCTGAGCTGCACCCTCTCCGGCTTCTGCTCGGAGCCATAGAGCTGAAGCTCGGGGAAAAGGTGGAAGGCACGCTGCAGCGTGGGTAACCAGAGGGTCGCCACGTAGATCACTGCAAACAGCCTGGTCAGTGTACGCATCATCTCAAAACCTGAAATAGATGAACGGGTTGAATCCTCCGGTCGCCAGCGCTGCGGCCGAGAGGAAGAGCAGCAGACACGCCGCCACGAATTGCGCCGTCAGTGGCCAGGGGCGGGTGGCGGTCGTAATCCGCTGCCGCGGTGCGCGGACCTCGGAGGTGAACGCCGGCGCAAAAACGATGGCGGCGGCGATGGCGAGCACCATCCACGCGTGGGGCGTGATGAACTCGGACCAGGCCATCATGGGTTGCGCGGCTGCGAGTGAGGGGAGCGCGAACATGCGCTGGAAGTAGAACACGGCGGAACCGAGCGACTCGGCGCGGAAGAGTACCCAGCTGAACAGCACGAGCAGGAAGTTGATCGGGATGGCAAGGCCGAGCGGCATTCGTGCCCATCGCGTGTTGCGCGTCATCTTGTCCAGCGTGAGGAAGAACCCGTGATAGGCGCCCCAGACGACGAAGTTCCATGCCGCGCCGTGCCAGAACCCGGAGAGCACGAAGACGATCCAGAGGTTGAAGTAGCCGCGGAACGCGCCCACCCGGTTGCCGCCCAGCGGGATGTACACATATTCGCGCATGAAGTTCGAAAGGGAGATGTGCCAGCGCCGCCAGAACTCGGTGAAGTTGCGCGCGACATACGGGCAGTTGAAGTTCTCAAGGAACTCGAAACCCATCATGCGGCCCAGCCCGATGGCCATGTCGGAGTAGCCGGAGAAATCAAAGTAAATCTGGAACGCGTAGCATACGACACCGAGCCACGCGAAACCCGGTGTCAGTTCCGACACCTTCATTCCAAACCCGCGATCGGCGACGGCCGCGAGGGAGTTGGCGATGAGGACCTTCTTGCCGAGGCCGATACTGAAGCGCCAGATACCGGCGAAGAACCGCTCCGACGTGTGATCGCGCCGGATGAGCTGCATGGCCACGTCGTGATAGCGCACGATGGGGCCTGCGATGAGCTGCGGGAACAGAATGACGTAGAGTACATAATCGTGAAGGCTGCGTGCGCGCTGGGCGGTGCCGCGGTAGACATCCACGAGGTAGCTGATCTTCTGAAAGGTGAAGAACGAAATGCCGATGGGCAGTGCGACGCGGGTCCATGCGAGCGACCCAAATCCGAAATGAGCCAGTAGGGAATCCGTCTGCTCAACGAAGAAATTGGCATACTTGAAGTAGAGCAGCGCGACGAGATTGATGGCGACAGCGAGTGCCAGTACGCGTTTCCTGTGCCGTTCGGGCTGTCCGCTGTGCAACTGTGCGCTGAGATGGTAGTCGAGCGTTGACGTGGCCAGCAGGACGAAGAGGAACCGGGGTGCGCCCCATGCGTAAAAGGCACAGCTTGCCAGCATGGCAATCCAGTTCCGATACCGGACAGGGCTCAGGTAGTAGGCCAGCAGGAACACCGGCAGGAACTTGAAGATGAAAATGAGTGAACTGAAAACCATGATTGTGCGACGTAGTTTATACAGACGCTGTGACGGAGCAATCTTTTATCGGCAGGCCCTTGTCAGGGTACAGAATCGGCGCGAACGCGGAAGAAACGGCCGGGCAGCGCCGCATCGTAGTCATTGGTCCACACGTGTTCCAATGTGGGCCATTGGTCGGTCGGCACCACGGCGTTCCACGTGGATGTTGGGGCTATTCCGCGCGACTCGACAGTGAACACGAAATTCGAATAATCGGGGGTCCATGGATCGGACCAGCGGATGATATGCCCCTCGACGCGTGACGCGCGCTGCGTGAAAGTCGCTCCTTCGATGACATTGGTGACATCCCATTCTGCACGCTCGGTGGTGAGGCTGAGGATGCTGAGCGGGAAGCGGAGCAGGAACGCGTGTGTTGCACCGGTGATGATGCCGACGCCGGCGACATCGCCATTCTCGTTGATGCCCCACGCGTGGGTAAGGACCCAGCCGGAGTTGGTCGGAATCATCGAGTTCAAGTTGGCCATGGTGCCGCCCTGCCACAGGAAGGCATTGGTTGCGCCATCGGCCGTGGTCGAATAGCCGACGATCATGTTGCGCTCGTTGATGTCCGTGGCCTCGGCCCACTTGCCACCGAGTGTGCCGAGGTCGATGAGAAGCTCATTGGCCCAAAATCCGTTCGTGTCCCGCATGTAGATGCCGTTTTCCGGGACTATCATGAATGCGTGGCGAACCCATTCCGGCGCGTTGAAGCTGACGTCTGCGCCGCCGACGACGATGCCCTGATCGTTAATAGCGTAAGCGCGGCTGAATCGTCCGTTGGTCCCCAGCACTCCAAGGCCGATCATCTCGCCGGCGTCGGAAACGTGGTTGCCATTGGTATCCTGCCAGAAGAATGCGTGCCAGTCTTCATCCGGTGCGAAAACAAACGATTCACCGACCACCTGGGTCTTGCTGTTCACGTCCCAAGCCTCGCTTGAGTATTTGGGGTAGAGCCTCCCGAGCTCTGTTGTAGCTCCGGCTGTGTAGAGACAGGCCATCGGGTCGGTGGCATTATTGGTCATAGCCCAGCCGACGGTCTCGCCCCCTTCGTTCATGCCATAGGCCCGACTGCTCTGGCCGCCGAGTGTGCCGAGTTCCGTCATCACGGCACCGTCCCAGGTGAATCCGCGGGTGCCGCCAGCGTTGTTGGTGGTGTCAGACCAGCCCACGACACGTCCGCTCTCGTTGATGTCGCGCGCTTCCGCAATCACGCCGCCGGGCAGTGTCCCAAGATCCTGCATCACGCCGTTGTCCCAGAGAAATGCGCGGGCCACATCATTCGTGTCGTGCGCCCAGCCGACCACTTGGCCTGCGTCGTTCAGTGCGTTGGCCTGGCTCGCACTTCCGCCAAGTGTGCCGAGGTCGATAACGTGGCCGATCTGCCCGTGGGCAGGACTCAGCAGGCTCATGCAGGAGGCCGCAATCAGGACGATTTTGAATCTCGCAAAAGAGATCATGTGGACATCTTCTGTGTTGATTCTATGGGAAACCGCGGCGAATGAAAGCTCAAACCCCGGTCTACTCCAGAAAACACATGGCGCGGCGTGATTCTGGATCGGCCACGACGTGCGCGTGGGTACCGTTGAATGCAGCGGGTACGTCGATAACCTTCACGACATCCTGAAACGCCGCTGCATCCGGCAGCAGGCTGGACAATGAGTTGGGCGCCGCCTCGAAGAAGGTTTCGTTGAAGCTGCAGTCGGCGTCGTCGGGATAGACGGGGAGGTAAATGATCTGCTGCTCCACGAGGTCCTGGAAGAAATGCGTTCCATACGAGACTTCGGGTACGTGGCCGGCTTCCTCGCGGGCGAGTTCGACCAGCGCCGCGGCGTTGTCGATGTCGGCATAGCCGACGTTGACGCCGAGATCGATGTTGCTGCTACCCCAGCGACCGGGACCGATCATCAGCAGCTTGTCGTGGGTGTTTTCCATCAGTTCATTGATTCGGCCGACGACGCGGCCGACGGACTTCTTTCGAACGGGATCCGTCATGCCCGCATACCACCGGGGATCGATGAAGATGATATAGCGGATGCCGCCCACTTCGCCGCCGCTGATGAAACGATCTGACTGAAAGAGTTTCTTCGCAGGCGTGATGTCCGCAGGGATCTGCAGGGGGCCTTGGGTGCCCGGGAGCCACAGGGGCCGGCATTGCAGCAAATTCACGCGGATGCGGCCCTTGGGGTCGATGTGTGCGGTGAATTCCGTATCCACGGGATGGCCGTAAGCTTCCTCGAGCACCGACAGCATGCGGCCAAGAATCTTCACAAAGTTTGTGCGTGCGATCAGGTTGTTAAACGTGGGGACCAGCGACGATCCATCACCGTCGACTTCGCGGCTGAACGGGTCGTAGAGATGTCCCTCCTTCATGACAGAAACGAGGAGGTGGAGGTTGGGATACTTCTTGTCGCTCAGCACGTCTGCCACGGGGATGGTCACGAGTTCGTTGGCCTTGAGGTCCAGCAGGTCCATCTCGCGTTGCGAGTACTTGGCAACCTTGGAGCCGACCTCAGGCCGCAGGCGCGGGTGGCTTACCGCGATCATGCGCGGATAGTCGCCGCCGACGCGATTCACCGCGCGCGTGCCAAGGCCGAAGACAAGGCGGATGACGCCCTGCTTCGGGTCGATGCGGTCGCTCCATGCGTAGAGATTGCGGGAGAAAGCGACGCCGGCGAGCGTGGGAAAGAAATACTGGCCGCATGGCATGCCCGATACGCGCATGACGAGGATGGCCATCTGCTCGTCGCTCTCGCCAAGGCCACGGTGGCGTCGGTAGGAAAGGGCGTCAGGATTCAGCGCGCTGGCGTAGACCAGCTTGACGGCGCGCAGGAACGCTTCGAGGCGGTCCTCCGGGCTGCCCTGGTTCGCGCAGAACTCGCTCCGGTACTTGCCCGCGAAGGCGTTGCCGAAGCTGTCCTCGAGCAGGCTGCTGGAGCGTACGATGATCGGCGCCTGTCCGAAGTAATCGAGCATGCTGCGGAATTGTTCGATGATTTCCGGAGGGAACTTGCCCGCGAGGAAGCGTTGTTCCACCTCCTCGAACTCCTCATGCGAAATCGATGAACTGCGCGAAAGTTTCAGTCGCAGCCGGAAGAGGTCGTTATTCACAAGGAACGTGAAGAACACGTCGGAGCCGACGAAGAATGAATCATGGCTCTCCAGCACTTCGGAGAAATCGATCTCGTCCTTCTCGCGTTGCAGCACGAAACGGGCGACGAGCATGCCTGCCGCCTTGCCGCCGACGCGGCCTGAACCAATCAGCCGCGTGCGGATGTTCAGCAGGTCATTCAGCGAACAGAAATCGTCGACCAGCCGGTTGAATTCGGGATGATTGCCGATCATCATCCTCGCAAGCTCCTGCTTCAGCGCCGCGATTTCCGGGACATTCTCCGAAAGCGGCGTTCCGGTTTCGCGATACTTGCTCAATCGCTGGAACACCGTGTCCCACGGGGCGATGGATTCGGCGCCGGTTCTCAGAGGGTGCTGGCGTGCGATGGAGGAAACGGCGGCAGCGTCGCCGCTCTGGAACACAGGATTCCAGGTTGGCCCGGAAACCTCGCGGGGCAGAAACATCTGGGGCGTGTAGCGATCCCACACCTTCAGGGGGTGGATGTACATCTGGTTGTTTGCATGGTAGACGTCGACCAGCAACTGTGTCGTATCGCGGATGCGGGCTACGGCGCTGTGCGCGTGTTTGCCGCGCGTGAGGGCGAAGTAGGTGACGGTGTCCAGTTCGTAGAGATAAGGGCACGTGACCTGGAAGAAGTTCGCGAGGAGTTCATCGGTGGCCCACTCGACCACAAGGGCGGAGAGGTTATCGAAGACGTAGAACGCTTCCTTGCCGCGCTCTTCAATGATGCGATGGACCTCGCCGCTGAACGGATCGAACCCGGGGCCCGGGTCGACCTCGACCACTTCAAAACCGGAATCGGGTCCAAGCACGGGGGGGTGGGGGGCGAAGCGGATATAGATGCAACGGCGGCCATCGCGCCGTGCCTGTTCGGCAAACGGCCGGACAAAGAAGATGTAATCTTCGAGGTCGTCCACCTGCCAGACGACATTGTCGCCGAGGCGGAGCCCCTGCACGACTTCGTCGAATGCCGGTATGCCGCTGGCTACAGTTCTATCCATTACGACACCGCTTGCTGCCGCGTGGTCTATACGCGCGGCAGATCCATGTTGCCCTTGGTCGGGAGCTGAGACGAGCCCATAAGATGGATATCCACTGCCTGTGCGCATTCGCGGCCCTCGGAAATCGCCCAGACGATGAGCGACTGCCCGCGATGCATATCGCCCGCGGAGAAGACGCCCGGGACGGACGCCATATAATTCGCGTCGGTTTTCACGTTCCCCATCTTGTCGAGTTCCAGTCCGAGCTGGGCGATGATGCCGTCCGTTTCGGGGCCGATGAATCCCATGGCGAGCAGCACAAGTTCGGCGGGCCATTCGTGCTGGGAGCCGGGCATTTCGATCATCTTTGGTCGACCGCCCGCGACGGGCAGAAACTCGAGATTGGCGGTGATCAGGCTGCGCACCCGGCCGCCCGCGCCGACGAAACTCTTCGTGGTGATGGCCCAGTAGCGCGAGCCGCCTTCCTTGTGCGAGGAACTGGTGCGGAGGCGCATGGGGTAGTAGGGCCACGGCTGCTGGTTCGGGCGGCCTTCCGGCGGGCGCGGCAGCAGTTCAAAACTGGTCACTGATTTCGCGCCCTGACGCAGCGACGTGCCGATGCAGTCACTTCCCGTGTCACCGCCGCCGATCACGATGACACGTTTGCCCTTGGCGGAAATGTTGAAGCGGCCTTCGACCGGCAGGCCATCCACGCGGCGGTTCTCCGCGCCGAGGAAATCCATGGCAAAATGGATGCCGCTGAGTTCGCGTCCCGGCAGGGGCAAATCGCGAGGGCGGGTTGAACCGCCACAGAGCACCACGGCGCTGAACTTCTTCAGCTCATCCGCAGCGATATCCTTGCCCACGTTCACGCCGGGGCGGAACACGATGCCTTCCTGCTCCATCAGCTTGAGGCGACGGTCGATCACCCACTTCTCCAGCTTGAAATCCGGAATACCGTAGCGAAGCAGGCCGCCGATTTTCTCGGCGCGCTCGAAGACGGTGACCGTGTGGCCTGCGCGGTTGAGCTGCTGTGCGCAGGCAAGGCCGGCCGGTCCGGAGCCGACGATGGCGACGGTCTTGCCGGTACGCTTCTCCGGGGGCTGGGGGACCACCCAACCATTCTCGAATGCGCGCTCGATGATCGTCTTCTCGATCAGTTCGATGGTGACTGCGGGCTCGTTGATGCCCAGCACGCAGGCTTCCTCGCACGGCGCGGGGCAGAGTCGACCGGTGAATTCGGGGAAGTTGTTCGTGGCGTGGAGGCGGTCGATCGCCTCGCGCCAGCGGTTGCGATAGACGAGGTCGTTCCAGTCCGGGATGATGTTGCCGAGTGGGCAGCCGCTATGGCAGAACGGCACACCGCAGTCCATGCAGCGTGCGGCCTGCTGGCGCAGGTGGTCCTCGGCAAATTCCTGGTACACCTCGCGGTGATCGCCCAGGCGTTCTTCAACCGGCCGCGACCGCGGCGTCTCGCGCGTATATTCCTTGAATCCTGTGATCTTGCCCATGTTACAGCCTCTCCAACACGTCGGTGTCGCTTACGTAAGCGGGTTCGGTTTCGGGAAGTTTGACCTGCTGCCGGGCGACGATGCCCAGCGCGCGCTTGTAATCGATCGGCATGATCTTGGCGAACTTCGGCAGAAGTGCTGCCCAGTTGTCGAGGACGCGCCGGGCGACCGTGCTGCCGGTGTAGCGGTGATGCCGCTCGATCAGGCTGCGCAGTTCGGCGATGTCTGTTGGGTCCTCGACTTTGTCGAGCTCCACCATCTCCATGTTGCAGCGGGTGGCGGCGAAGTCGCCTTGTTCATCCAGTACGTAGGCGATGCCGCCGCTCATGCCGGCGGCGAAGTTGCGGCCGGTGCGGCCGAGCACGACCACGCGCCCGCCGGTCATATATTCGCAGCCATGATCGCCCACGCCTTCGACGACCGCCTGCGCGCCGCTGTTGCGGACGCAGAAACGCTCGCCGGCCAGGCCGCGGACGAACAACTGGCCGGATGTCGCGCCATAGAGCGCGACGTTGCCGATGAGGATGTTTTCCTCGGGCACGAACGTCGCTTCCTGCGGCGGCACGATGACGACCTTCGCGCCGGACAGGCCCTTGCAGAAGTAATCGTTGGCGTCGCCCTCGACGCGCACGGTCAGGCCCGGCGCGCCGAACGCGCAGAAGCTCTGGCCGGCGGAGCCGGTGCAGTTGATCGTGATGGAATCCTCGGGCAGGCCCTCGTCGGAGTAGTAGCGCGAGATTTCGCTGCTGAGGATTGTGCCGAACGTGCGGTTCACATTGCGGATCGGTATGTTGATGACGACCGGTTCGCAACGTTCCAGGGCGGGCGCGGCGAGTTCGAGCAACTTGTGATCCAACGCCTTGTCGATACCGTGATCCTGCTTCTGGCGGCAGTAGGTGCCGACGGAGGGCGGGACATCGGGCTTGAACAGGATGCTGGAGTAATCCAACCCCTTGGCCTTCCAATGCTCAATGGCCTTGCGCGTCCCGAGACGGTCCACGCGGCCGACCATCTCGTTCACCGTGCGGAAGCCGAGTTGGGCCATGATGCGGCGCAACTCCTCGGCGACGAAGCGGAAGAAGTTCACCACGTATTCCGGCTTGCCCGTGAACTTCTTGCGGAGTTCCGGATCCTGCGTCGCGATGCCGACGGGGCAGGTATTCAGGTGGCAGACGCGCATCATCACACAGCCCAGCGTAACGAGCGGGGCGGTGGAGAAGCCAAACTCTTCGGCACCGAGCAGGCAGGCGATGGCCACGTCGCGGCCGGTCATGAGTTTTCCATCGCACTCGACGACGATACGCGAGCGCAGGTCGTTGAGCACGAGCGTCTGGTGCGTCTCTGCCAGGCCGAGTTCCCACGGCAGGCCGGAATGCTTCAGGGCGGTTTCCGGCGAGGCGCCGGTGCCGCCGTCCCATCCGCTGATGAGCACGACATCGGCCTTGCCCTTGGATACGCCGGCGGCGACGGTGCCGACGCCGACCTCGGACACCAGCTTCACGCTGACGCGCGCGTTGCGGTTGGCATTTTTCAAATCGTGGATGAGCTGGGCCAGGTCCTCGATCGAATAGATGTCGTGGTGCGGCGGCGGCGAAATGAGCTGCACGTACGGCGTCGAGTGGCGCGTTTTCGCGATCCACGGATAGACTTTTTCCGCGGGGAGCTGGCCGCCCTCGCCGGGCTTGGCGCCCTGCGCCATCTTGATCTGGAGTTCCTTCGCGCTGAGCAGGTAACGGCTGGTGACGCCGAAGCGGCCGGAGGCCACCTGCTTGATCGCGCTGATGCGCCAGTCGCCGGTGGGGTCGGGGAGGAAGCGTTCGGGATCCTCGCCACCTTCGCCGCTGTTGCTCTTGCCGCCAAGGCGGTTCATGGCGATGGCGAGGGTCTCGTGGGCTTCCCTGCTGATGGAGCCGTAGGACATGGCACCCGTCTTGAAGCGTTTCACGATCTCGGTCCAAGGCTCGACCTGATCCAGCGGGATGGGTTCCTGTGCGGGCAGAATTTCGAGGAGGCCGCGAAGCGTCGAGAGCTGGCGCGACTGGCTGTTGATCAGTTCGGCGTATTCGCCGTAGAGCTTCTCGTCATTCGATCGCGCGGCCTGCTGCAGCTTGGCGATGCTGACCGGGTTGAAGAGATGATACTCGCCATTGCGCCGCCACTGATATTGGCCGCCGACATCGAGGTCGAGGGAGCCCGTGACGTGCTGCGGCGGGAAGGCCCGCGCATGGCGCATCTGCGTTTCGCGCGCGATTTCATCCAGCCCGATGCCGCCGATGCGGGACGGCGTGGCGGTGAAGTACTTGTCAATTACGGCGGCGCTGAGGCCGACGGCTTCGAAGATCTGTGCACCGCAATAGCTCTGCAGGGTGGAGATGCCCATCTTCGACATTACCTTGAGCATGCCCTTGTTCACGGCCTTCACATAGTTCTTCGTGGCGGTCGGGGCGTCCTTGATCTCGGGGATCTGCCCGTTCTCGATCATGTTCGCGAGCGTTTCGAACGCGAGATACGGATTGACCGCGGCGGCTCCGTAGCCGATGAGCGTGGCGAAGTGATGGACCTCGCGTGGCTCCGCGCTTTCGACGACAAGGCCGCAGCGCGTGCGCAGACCGTTGCGAATGAGGTGATGGTGCAGGCCGGCGGTTGCGAGAAGCGCCGGGATCGGGGCCAGCTCGCGGCCCGCGCCGCGGTCCGAAAGGATGAGCAGGGTGGAACCCTCATCGATGGCTTTTGACGCAGCGGCACAGAGCTCTTCCATCGCCTTGGCGAGGCCGGGCCCGCCCTCGTCCACGCGGAAGAGCATCGGGAGGGTGACGGCCTTCAGGTTGCCTTCGCGGATCTGGCGAATCCTCTCCAACTCCTCGTTCGAGAGAATCGGCTGGGCCACTTTCAAGCGGTGGCAGTGCGCGGGCGTTTCCTTGAACAGGTCGCCCTCGGGTCCGAGATAGGTGTAGAGCGACGTGACCAGTTCCTCGCGGATCGCGTCGAGCGGCGGATTGGTGACCTGCGCGAACAACTGCATGAAGTAGTTGCAGAGCAGTTGCGGGCGCGACGACAGCACGGCCAGTGGTATGTCCGTACCCATCGAGCCGATGGGCTCCAGCCCCTTGACGGCCATCGGTGCGAGGATGATGCGGAGATCCTCAAGCGTATAACCGAAGAGCTGCTGGCGCTGCAGCAGGTTGTCGGACAAGCCGGGGGCCTTGGACATGTCGGGCGCCGGAAGTTGCTTCAGCGGGTGAAGGTTGTCCTTCAGCCACTTTCGGTACGGCTTGCGCTGGCTGACCTCGTTCTTGATTTCCTCATCGTCCACGATGCGGCCCTTCTCGATATCGACGAGCAACATGCGGCCGGGCTGGAGGCGGCCCTTGTAGAGGACGTTGTCCGGGGCGATCTCGAGCGCGCCCATTTCGGACGCGAGGACCACAAAGCCGTCCTTGGTGACCGTGTAGCGGGACGGCCGCAGGCCGTTGCGGTCGAGCACCGCGCCGATGCAGCGGCCGTCGGTGAATGGAATGGATGCCGGGCCATCCCAAGGCTCCATCATGCAGGCGTGATACTCGTAGAACGCGCGTTTCTCGTCGGACATGGTCTTGTGATTCTGCCACGCCTCGGGGATGAGCATCATCACCGAGTGAGGCAGGGAGCGGCCGGTGTGATAGAGCAGCTCCACGGCGTTATCGAGGATGGCGGAATCGCTCGCGCCGGGCGTGGCGATGGGGAACAGCTTGGCCATGTCGTCGCCGAACAGCGGCGATTCGAACAGGTGCTGCCGCGTGTTCATCCAGTTCATGTTGCCGCGGACGGTGTTGATCTCGCCGTTGTGGCAGAGGAAGCGGAACGGCTGCGCGAGATCCCACGTCGGGAACGTGTTGGTGCTGTAGCGCTGGTGCACCAGTGCGAGGGCGCTGGACATGGACGGATCGGCAAGGTCCGGGAAGAACGGCTCGATCTGATCGGCCAGCAGCAGGCCCTTGTAAATCATCGTGTTGCAGGAGAGGCTGGGGATATAGAAATATTTCTTCTCCCGCAGGTTGGATTCACGGATCGTGCGTTCCAGGACTTTGCGGATGACGAACAACTTCCGCTCGAAGTGCTGGGCATCCGTGATGCCCTTGCCGGCGGCAATGAAGACCTGCGCGATGAACGGTTCGACTTTGCGCGCGATGTCGCCCAGTACTTCGTTATGGACGGGGACGTTACGCCAGCCGATGACCTGCTGACCCTCGCTACGGACGACGTCCTCGAAGGTCTTTATGCAGAACTCGCGTTCCTTCGCGTCGCGTGGAAGGAAGACGAGGCCCGCGCCATATTCCTTTTCGCCCGGCAACTTCAGTCCGGCTTCGCCGGCCTTCTCCACGAGGAACCGGTGGGGGAGTTGCATCAGGATGCCGGCGCCATCGCCGGTCTTCTCATCGCAGCCGCATGCGCCACGGTGCGAGAGGTTGACGAGGATTTCCAGCGCCTTGTGGATCACATCGTGGGAAGGGGCGCCCTTCAGGTTGCATACGAAACCTACGCCGCAGGCATCGTGTTCGAACGCGGGGTGATACAACCCCTGCGCCGAAGGCGCGCCTGCGGGTCGCTGGGGAACATCCTGTGCTGACTCTGTCATCATCGTGCCGTCCTCTGCGTTACAAGTTGTTGTCCGGTCAAATCTCTGCCGTGCCGGCCGTCTCCAGGGCCTTCTTGGTATGGTTCTCCGCGACATCGGTCGGGTACTTTCCGGTGAAGCATCCGGTGCAGTAGTCGCCGGGGTGCTCGAACGCCGACAGCAGGCCCTCGATGCTGAGATAGGCCAGGCTGTCCGCGCCGATGAAGTTGCGGACCTCTTCCAGTGAATGCTGTGCGGCGACGAGTTCCGTCCGCGAGGGGAAATCGATGCCGAAGAAGCAGGGGTTGCGTGTCGGCGGGCAGGAGATGCGCATGTGAATCTCCTTGGCGCCCGCGCGGCGCAGGGCCGCGACGCGGCGGCGCGAGGTGGTGCCGCGGATGATGGAATCGTCGACGACAATCACGCGCTTGTCGCGCACGACGCCGGGCACGACCGCGAGTTTCATATCCACGCTGTCACGGCGCTGTTCCATTTCCGGCATGATGAACGTACGGCCGACGTAGTGATTACGGATGAAGCCATAATCCATCGGAATGCCGCTCTGCTGGGAGTAGCCGATGGCGGCTGCACTGCCGCTGTCGGGAACGGGGACGACGAGGTCGGCCTCGACGGGATGCTCCTGCGCGAGGCGGCGACCGAGGCGGACGCGCGTTTCGTGGACGCTCTGCCCGAAGACGCGGCTGTCGGGGCGCGCAAAGTAGACGTGCTCGAAAATGCACTGGCCGAGCGACCCGCTTACCGGCTCGCAGAACGTGCTGCTGCGAATGCCCTTGGCGTCGACCGTCACGAGTTCGCCGGGCAGGACATCGCGCTCATAGGTGGCGCCGACCTGGTCCAGTGCGCAGGTTTCGCTGGCGAAGACATAGCCCTCGCCGAGGCGGCCGATGGACAACGGGCGGAAGCCGTAGCGGTCGCGCGTGGCCATGACGGAATCCTTCGTCATGAGCAGGAACGAAAACGCGCCCTCGAGATCGGCCAAGGCGCGTTCGACGCGGCGTGTGCGCGAGCGGTAGAGCGGATCGGCGAGCAGGTGCATCAGAATCTCGCTGTCCGTACTGGTCTGGAAGATGGCGCCGGCTTCCTGGTAGGAGCGCCGCATCTGTGTGGAGTTTGTCAGGTTGCCGTTGTGCGCGAGCGCCCAGATGCCATCGACACACTCGAAGACGATCGGCTGGACGTTCTGCGGCCGCGACGAACCGGTGGTTGAATAGCGGACGTGACCGATACCCAGGGGTCCCTTCAGTTCGATGGGGGGGCGGTTGGAGAATACCTCGGAAAGCAGTCCCATGCCCTTGATGGACTTCACCTTCTCGCCGTTGCTGGTGACGATGCCCGCGCCTTCCTGGCCACGATGTTGCAGCGAGAAGAGCCCGGCATAGATCACCTTCGCCGCGTCCGGAACGCCGAACACTCCGAATATCCCGCAGGACTCCCGCGGCCTGTCCAAATTGTCAGCTAATTCGCTCATGCACGCTCCAGTATTGAATCAAGAGACATGAAAACCGTCAGAGAGACAATAGTCGAACCTCACCACCGACCCGGAGGTCAGCGATAGGAAGGTCTTGGTCCCCGGACGCTCTTCAAATACCACACCCGCGCCCCATGTAATAGCTAGATTCGTTCCATGTTTAGACTATATATATAAGATGCTTATTATAAACGCATTGCGTAATTTGCCGTTGGGCTGGAAGGCTGCAAAATACAACAATATTGTAACGCATGGCGCGATGAATATTACATTTATGTAGCACGAAACCTTGGGAAGGCTGTGCAAAAAGAAACGCCCCGCTGGAGGGCGGGGCGTTTCGGCATTCCTGGGGGTGAGTTTAGAACGTGTATTCGGCGGTGACGCCGCCAACGACGATATCGCCGTTGTTGAAGTAGATCTCATCAGCAGCATCTTCGATATCGGAATCGAGGAGCTTTGCGTAGGTGACATACGTGCTGACGGTCACGTTCTCCATCGGCACGTAGCTGAGCGTGAGGGTCGCGCCGGCGTCATTCAGTGCGCTGTCATCCACGCCGAAGTAGTACTCGTTGTAGCTGCTGTCGGCCATGCTGATGGAGAGCGCGCCTTCGAGGCTGAGGCCCTCAGCCAGATCGAGGCTGTGCGAGACCGACGCAGAGGCATAGAAGCCGTCCGCTTCGTCGAAGTCGTACGCCACCATGAGGGTAGGGGCGAGGATGATGTCGTCCAAACCGAGGGTGACCTGGACTTCGCGTGTGCCGGGGGCGGCGGCTCCGACGCCCGCATCATCCGTCACGGTGGCGTGAGGGAAGAGGTACTCGGCCACGGCGACGCTGAGGCTTACGGCGTCGATCGGGACGTCGTAGGACACGGTCAGGTCGACCTCGTTGAACTCGTTCTCGGCATCGGGCCCGAGGTTGTCGGTGAGGTTGAAGTTACCCCACGCGTTGAACGACAGGCCGTAGTCTGTGGCGGCGGTGAACGACGGCTGCAGGACAGCTTCGTCGTTCAGCAACTGGCCGCGCCACAGGTAGCCGGAATTGCCGGCGACCGACACGGTGCCCTCGGCGGCGAGGACGGACATGGGCACGGAAACGATCACGCAGACCAGCAGAGCGGCCATGCGCATACAGGTTGTCTTACTCATTTTGCTTCTCCTATGTTTCCGGACCGCGCATTGGGACGGCCGGCTCCTTGATCTGGCGTTTTCACCGGACACCCGGATCGACGCATCTCCTCCCCGGTCCGATGTTAGGTGATGCCACAAGAGGGTCAAGCCTAACATCGGCCGGTCCAACGTTGGTTCACCTCATCCGATCGCGATGCCTCCTGTTTCGCCGGTGCGGATGCGGTGGCACTCGTGCAAATCGAGTACGAATATCTTGCCGTCGCCGATCTGGCCGGTGCGCGCGCTTTCGGCGATCGCCTCGACCGTGGGTTTCACGAACGCCTCGTTGACGGCGATTTCGAGTTTCACTTTCTTGAGCAGGCTGCCCGCTTCCTTATGGCTGCGGTAGATCGCGGCGGTGCCCTTTTGGCGACCGCGACCCATGACCGTGGTGGCGGTGACCAGGTGGATTTCCTTCTCGGTCAGCGCCTGCAGGACAGGATCAAGTCGATCCGGCTGAATGATGGCAATGATGTATTTCATATTCCCTGTTTTCCTTTCCACATGTCAGTCGAGCATCGTGTAAGCCGCTTCGCGGTGTTGTGTCAGGTCGAGGCCGACCCGTTCCTCGTGTTCCGATACGCGCAGGCCGATGGTCATGTCGACCAGCTTGAAGAGAATGAAGGACGCGACGAACGAGAAGACCATCGTGATCACCGTCGCCTTGAGCTGGATGATGAACTGGCCCGGATTGCCGTAGAAGAGACCGTCCGCGCCCGCGGCATTGATGGCCTTGGTAGCCCACAATCCGGTGGCGAGGGCGCCCCAGATTCCGCCGATACCGTGCACGCCGAACGCGTCGAGCGTATCGTCGTAACCCAGCGCCGGCTTCACAAAGGTGACGAAGATGAAGCAAATGATGCTGGCAATGCCGCCGATCCAGATCGCTGCCAGCGGGGTGACGAATCCGCAGGCGGGTGTGATGGAAACAAGTCCGGCCACGGCGCCGGTAATCATGCCGAGCGTGGTCGGTCGCTTGTGGTACAGCCAGTCGCATATGGCCCAGGTCATGCCCGCAGCGGCGGTGGCCACGTGCGTGGTGACGAAGGCGTTGGCGGCCAGGCCGTTCGCACCCAGTGCGCTGCCCGCGTTGAAGCCGAACCAGCCGAACCACAGCATGCCTGCGCCGAGGATGGCCAGCGGCAGGCTGTGCGGGGGCGAGACGGATCCGACGCGCTTGCCGAGGACAAGGGCGCCGGCCAGCGCCGCCATGCCGGCGTTAATATGCACGACGGTGCCGCCAGCGAAATCCAATGCGCCCATGTTGCGAAGGAACCCGCCCACGCCCCAGACCCAGTGTGCGACGGGATCGTAGACCAGCGTCGACCACAGAAGGGTGAAGAGAAAGAACGCGGAGAAGCGAATGCGTTCAGCCAGCGCGCCGATGATCAGCGCCGGAGTGATGATCGCGAACTTGAGCTGGAACGCCATGAAGGCGGAGTGGGGGATGGTCGCTGCATAATCAGGATTCGGATCACCGCCCACGGTGCTCAGGAATGCCCACTTCATGGTGCCGATGATGCCGCCGAGGTCGGGGCCGAAGGAAAGTGTATAGCCCAACACGACCCACTGAAGCGTGACAAGGCACATGGCCATGAAGCACTGCATCAGTACGGACAACACGTTTTTCCGCCGAACCAACCCGCCATAGAAGAATGCCAACCCCGGCGTCATCAGTAAGACCAGTCCGGCGCTGGCCAGCATCCATGCGGTGTCGCCTGTGTCTATGGTGGGCGAAGCCGCTGCCACAGGACCCGCATCCTGCGCCATGGCCGCCACCGGTCCAAACACGCCCAGAAGCAGAAGTACCACTCCCAAGCCAATTGCCTTTTGCAACCTGCTCATTCGTCTCCTCATTCTTTGGCGGAGCGTTCCGCCATACCCGTTTCACCCATGCCTCGGCACACACGCGTGCGCCGCGGGTGGCAATAGCAGGCGCCGTGCCAAGATGTAGGCGGCAAGAATCGAGCATGATGTTAAGTTGTTATCAGATGGCATGTTACATTAGTTTATGTATGATCGTGTGACCCGGGGCGCGATACATCTATGTATTCGAAGTGCCAATTAGTTACAAAATCGTAGCGCTGGTGATGTGCATTCAGATGATGATGAGCGTGGTGTTCTTGGGTGATGAGTCTGTGACGGCTGGGGCGATTATACTTTGGCTCCGAAACCCGGTATTCCTCTGCGGTATGCTCAGGGATGTGCTGTCTCTTATCAGTCTGCTGTCGAAGAAAAGGCATGTGAAAGTTAATGGGCCGGGGTTACACTGGCGCGGCATGACGAGGCTGATTCATCGCGGGGTTGTTGCCGGTGCGGTGTTGCTGATGGCAGCCGCCGTTTGCTCCGCGCAGCAGGATGCTCCGGAGACTCTCTATAAGAATGGCGTGGGTCAATTTGCTGCAGGCAACTATGCCGAGGCGGTCCGCTACTTCAGCGAGTTGATCACCCAGTTCGGTCGCGAGCCTTCGCTTCAGCAGGAGATGGAAGGGGCGTATTATGCCCACGGCTGCGCGCTCTACAACCTCGGCCGCTTTGCCGAAGCCGTTGAGGTGTTCAAGACCTTTGCCAGCCAGTATCCTCAATCCCGCTATCGCGATGAGGCGTTATACCGGATCGGCGCCGCGCACCAGGCTTTGGAAGCTTATGAACCTGCAGTGACGGTGTACGCGGATCTCGTGAAGCAGTATCCGCGTTCCGACTACGCCGAGGATGCTTTGTTCCAGATCGGCGTGTGCCGACTGCTGCAGAATCAGTCGCAGCAGGCCGTGGACGCGTTCAAGGATTTCATGGCGTCCTTCCCTCAGTCCGATGTCTGGGCGCAGGCCGGTGCCTTCGCTGCGCGCGCGCTGTTCGATGCCGGCAAACTGGTGGACGCCGTTGCCATGCTGCAGGCCGTGGAGCAGCATCCGCGCACGTGGAACGTGGTGACCTACTGCAATCTGCTCGCGTTCGAAATCGGCGATGCCGCGTTCGACAACACCGAGTACGAGCTGGCGCTCAAGGCCTATCGGCGCGTGAAGACGCGCGAGGCGGTGCTGCGCAGACAGCAGGCGCTGGTGAAATCGCTGCAGGCGGAACTCGACGCGTTCAACAAACAGAGGCCGTCGCCGGATCAGCTCCGGGCGCGATTCCGGCAGGAGCGCCGGCTCAACTCCGCGCTGGCCCAGGCGCAGGAGTTGCTCAAGAAACTTGAGTCGCTGCCGGACTACGACGCGGGCTTGTTCCACCGCATCGGTCGTTGCTTCTTCAATACTGACCGCTACTGGGAGGCGCGGGTGGCGTTCACGCGCGTGGTGGAAGTGGCCAAGGACGATAACCTGCGCGAAGCTGCGCACTTCGACCTGATCCTGGTGCTCTCGCGGTTGCGTCGGTTCGATGACTTGATTGCAGAAGCCGATCGTTACCTCGACCGGTACGACCCGGAATGGAAACGAAACTGAGATGAGCCCCAAGCGGACAGCACGGTGGATGTCGATTGTCGCCCTCGCGGTGGCGGTCTGCTCCAGCGCGTCCGCCGCGAAGTGGCAGAAGCTGACTGGCTGCCGGCTCGCGACAGGCGAGTACATGGACGGCGACAGCTTCCATGTCCGGCACGGCAACGATGAGTATATCTTCCGCCTCTACTTCGTGGATGCACCGGAAACCGATCGCGAGCTTGCGGACCGCATCGCCGAGCAGGCGGCGTATTGGAACATTCCCGAGATGCGCGTCACGCGGCTTGGGCGCAAGGCGAAGAGCCTGACGGAGAAGGCGCTCAAGTCGGACTTCACTGTCTACACCCAGTGGGAAGACGCGCAGGGCGCGAGCCAGATGCAGCGCTTCTACGCGGTGGTCAAGATTGGCCATGACGACCTGGCGGAGTTGCTCGTCGGCGCCGGGCTCGCGCGCATCTATGGCGCGACAACGCCTCTGCCGGACGGCACCAGCATCGACACCTACTTCCAGCGGCTGCATCAGCTTGAGGCGCGAGCCAAGCGCAAGAACCTGGGCGCGTGGAGCGGTGCGGAAGTCGAAGAAGAACCCGAAGATCAGGGGACCAACGCTGTGGTCGCGGTGGAGGAGGCGCCTCCGGCGGTGTCGTGGCCCAATGTGCCGGTCGTGGCGTTCCTGCGCGCGGAGGCCTTCATCAATACCGAGCGGTTCGAAGAGGCCGAAGAGGAAATGCGCGCGTTGCTGCGCCGGTTCCCCGAGCACAACCAGAAGCCGCGGATCGAATTCTATCTCGGCCTGTCCATCGCGATGCAGGAGCGGTTCCCCGAGGCGATCCAGATCTTCCGTGACTGGCTGGCAAAATACCCGGACCACATCATGGCGCCGGAGGTGAAATACTGGCTGCCGATCGCGCTCTTCTACGGCGGCGATTACGCCGAGGCGATCCCGCTGTTTGAGGACTACGTGGCGAAGTTTCCCATGAGCGTGTACGCGCCCGAGGCGGCGTATCGCGCTGCGCTGAGCCGTTATGCCGTGGAGGATTACGAACGCGCGGCGAAAGAGCTTGAGGCGTGGGTGGTGCAGTATCCCGATCACTACTTCAAGTGGGAAGCGCTGGTGACGTTGGGCGATGCGCTCGCGGCGATGGGCGAGCTTGATCGCGCGAAGGGCGCCTACCTGCGCGTCGGCAAGGAGGCCGGGCCGTTCTACTACATGGCGCTGACGCAGGCGGCGAAGGTCTTCAAGGCCCTCGGCACGCCGCGCGACATGCAGGACATGGCGGCTGCCTTTGCCCGGTTCATCCAGGATAGTCCCCAGTCGGACAACATCATCGACGCGGCGTACCAGGCGGGCTGGGCGCTCCGGCATATCCAGCGTCAGGATGAGGCGCGCAAACTCTACTGGACCATGATCGAGCGTTACGGCAATACGCCCGCGTGGGAAGGGTTCGACTTGATGCTCAAGGATCTCGCGGGCATGTATGGAGACGTTGCACCCGACGGATTCATCTCCGACTTGCGCGCGAAGCAGCAGAAGGCGTTGGGCGAACGGAGGACGACGTTGGCGAGCCGTCTTGCATGGGTCGAGGCGGAATCGAAATCGCCGGAAGACCAGTGGGCAAACGCGCCGATCTTTGCCGCGCGCTACCCGCGCGATGAACTCGGGACGGAGACGCTCGCGTGGCTGGGCGAGCTGTACCTTAAGAATGGCAAGCCAGCCGAAGGTTTGGCGTGCCTTGAGCGGCTGCTGAAGGTGAACCCCGAATCGCGCTACGCTGCACTGGCGCACACGCGGATCGCCGAGCAGCAGGTTGCGACCAAGAGTTACGAAGATGCATTGGCGCATACGGAATTGGCCATGGCCTATGCAGCCGCGCCTGCGGTGATCATGGAGGCAACCTTCCTGCGCGCGAAGAGTCTTGAGGGGTTGCAGCGTTATAGCGAGGCGGTCACCGATTACAACACCGTCCTGTCCGGCCGTTCGGCCCCGCGGATGCTGAAGCCGGAGGCGCTGCTGGGGATTGGCGCGTGCCTCGAGGCGCAGGGCCGATATCGGCACGCGATACCGTACTATCAGCGCATCTACGTTCTTTATGGCGCGTACACCTCCGCAGTGGCCCGCGCGTACCTCCGCAGTGGAATCGCATTCGAGCAGTTGAAGGATATGGAAGCTGCCGCAAAGACGTATCACGAGATGTTGGGACAGGACTCGTTGTCGGGCACGCCGGAGGCGACGGAAGCGAGACAGCGCCTGCTGAAACTTGGATCGGGTTGAGCGAAGAAGGATCATGACCACACAGCAACAGCAAAGCATGAAAGGCGGAATGCGACGTGGGTGGTGCATCGCTCTTTGCGTCATGCTGGTTGCCGTCCTGCTGCCGGTCGCCACGCCCGCGCAGACCGCATCGTCCTCGGCGGGCGTGGGTCCGTTTGCGATCGAGACCGCCCGCGGCCGCATCAATGCGAAGTTGCTGAAGCGGGACAAGGAAACCCTGTGGGTGATGACGGAAGCCGCTGCAGGCGGGAACTACGAGGCCGGCCTGCCGCTGGCCGAGTTGAAGATGATCGAGATGCCGGTGCCGCGCGTTTTCGACCTTGCCGCAGTGGCCGCGTCGGCCGAGCAGATGCGTGTGGCGCATGACGGCTTGGATCGGTTGATCAATACGCTGCGGCCCTTCCGCGGATTGCCGGGCGTGATTGTCGACGACGCCATTCTGCGCAAGGGCCGGCTCTACGCGCGGCAGGGGCAGTGGCGCGACGCTGTGCGGCAGTATGAGGACGTGTTGCAGCAGCCGTATGCTTCGGAGCAGAAGACGGCGGCGCGCCTGGGCGCGGGTATTGCCTACGAACTGTCGGGGGATCATGCCTCGGCGTTGAAGTATCTCGAAGGCGTGGAGATGCCGGAGGACGACGAGGACCTGCTTTCGTCGGCCATGTTTGCGCGCGCATCGGCCAACGTGGCCACCGGACGATACGACGCGGCGATCATGGACTACTTGCAACTCGTGGTGTTCCATCCCTTTGTTCAGAACAACGAGGCGCGTTGTCTCGAAGCGGTCTTGCCGTGTTACGTTGAGATCAAGGATTGGGAATCGCTTTACAAAACGGTGCAGTGGCTCCGGAAGGAATATCCTGCCGCGCCGGAGACGCGCCGTGCGGAGGAGCTGTTCGAAGAGCATCGCAAGGAGTTGGAAGCCGCGGGGCAGTTTGTGGACGCGCAGGCCGAACCGGCAGCCGCAACCCCGGCGGCAGCCGGGGATGAGACCAAGCCGGCGGAGACGGCCCCGGCGACCAACGCGGCCATGATCGAGGATATCGAGGTGGATTGAAGGTTGAACGAGGAGCGAAACACATGAAGACACGATGGACAAAGATGCTGGTTCTGGTCGCGCTGCTGACTGCGACGGGTGTGGTTACAGTGCTGGCGCAGGAAGCGGCGGCCGCGGCCCCGACGCCTGCGGCGGCCAAGAAGATGACGCTGTGGGATCTCATCAAGACCGGCGGTTGGGCGATGTGGCCCCTGGGGGTCTGCTCGATCGGCGTGGTGGGTTTTGCGGTGCTGAATTTCCGGCAGGTAAGCCGGAGCAAGATGATGCCGGAGGCCGTGCTTGTACGCCTGCGCGCGGCGGCCAAGGACCATGATTTGGGGACGATGCTCCAAGTCGCGCGTGGCACGCAGTGCCTGTTCACCAACGCACTTGCTGCGGGTCTGCGCAAGCTGAACCCGGACGACCCGGTGGGTTCGAAGCCCGCCGTGGAGGCGGCGATTGCCGAGGCAGCGGTTCGCGAGGAATCTGCGGCCGGGTTCTGGATCAACTTCCTGTCGCTGATCATGGCCATCTCGCCGATGCTCGGCCTGTTGGGCACGGTCAGCGGTATGATCGGTGCCTTCCAGAAAATCGCCGGCGGCGGCATGGGCAAGCCGGAGCTGCTCGCGGGCAACATCGGCGAGGCGCTGATCACGACCGCCGCGGGCCTGATCATTGCCATCCCGGCGATGTTCTTCTACTTCCTGTTCCGCAACATGCTGAATCGAATCCTGCAGCAAGCCGAGGATCAGTACTCGCTGCTGCTCGACGATCTGACGGGCACGGGCGTGACGATCGAGGTGGAGGAAGAGTTGACGCCCGCCGTCCAGGAAGGGGAGACGCCTGCACCGTGAAGTTGCGTAAACAGAAAGACGTGGAGATGGGGGTCGACATGACTCCCATGATCGACTGCGTCTTCCTGCTGCTCATCTTTTTCATGTGCGCTGCAACGATGTCACGCGTGGACCTTACGCCTGACGTCCTGCTTCCGGTCGCGCCGAAGGCGGCCATCCCCGAGGATCTGCGCGGTCGTGGTGTGATCAATATTCTGCCGCTGGGCACCGTGACCAGCGTTGGAGCGACGACGACGGAGGAGCAGCCATTTCTGGTTTACGGGAGTCTGCTCGATGACGCGGGGTTACAGAAAGCCATCGCCGCCCGCCGCGAAGAGGATCCGGAATTGCGGGTCTACATGCGGGTCGACCGCAATGCCGACTTCAAGTTGGTTCGCCGCGCGATCAAAGCCTGCGCGGGCGCCGGCGTGTTCGACATCATTTTCGGCACCTTCCAGAGCAACCCGGGAGGTGCATCGTGAAGCTGCGCCGCCCGCCCGAAGAGAAGATGGAAATCCAGATGACGCCGATGATCGACTGCGTCTTTCTGCTGCTCATCTTCTTCATGGTTTCCAGCACGTTCTATCGGCAGGAGGCCGACATCGGCTTTGCGCTGCCGGGCGTGGCGGAACAATCCGAGTCCGTGGAAATTCCCGATGAGCAGATCATCGAGGTGGCGGCGGACGGCCGCATTTTCCTGAACGACCTGCAGTACGACGATCCGTCGAACCCCGAGTTGCCGGAGCTGCTGAAGACGCTGATTCTGTTCCGCCAGACCGCCGAGGCCAACAAGGTTCCGGCGATGATCACGATTGCGCCCGCGGACACCGTCAAGCAACAGCGGGTGGTGGATGTGCTCAACGTCTGTGCGGCTGCCAAGATTCAAAATGTGACCTTCGCGGTGGAAGAGGAAGACCCTTGAAACTGTTTCGACAAGATGACGGTCAGACGCCCGGCGCCGGGAAGACGCGCAAGCTGACGGCACAAGCGCTGGTCATCAGCATCGTCGTGCACATTATCTTTGTCCTCTCCGCCGCCTACCTCACGGTGTTGGTGATCCAGGGCCGCCAGAAGATGATGTTCGAGGGCAAGAAGAGTCCGTCGATTCCGGCCCGCAAGCTTGAACACAGCATTCGCGTGAAGCAGATGCAGAAGCAGGTGCGCAAGCCGCAGGTGTTGCAGCGGCTGGTGACCGAGGCCCCGTCGAAAGTGGCGCTGCCGCAGATGCCGGACATGAAGACGCCGGACATCAAGAACATGCGCGACACCCCGCTGCTCGGAGCGCGCGCGGGGCAACTGGGTGGATTGACGGGGGCGGGGGGTGGGGCGGGTCGCGGGTTGACTGGGGGTACCGGCTATTCCGACACCAAGTTCTTCGGGGAAAACGTGCGCACGCGGGCGGTTTGCATTTGCATGGACATCAGCCCGAGCATGGTGGCCAAGGGCGTGGTGCAGGACGTTACGACAGAAACTATCACGATGATGCAGGCGATGAATCCCGGCACGAAGTTCAACATCATCGTGTTTGTGGATGGGGCCGAGGCCTTCGCGCCGCAAATGGTGTTTGCGACGCAGGAAAACAAGGACAAGGCACTGGCCTGGCTCAAGCAGCCGTTCGATGGACGCCGCCAGGGCAACCGGCGCGGCTATTCCGGAAGCACTCCGTCGGAAGCGATTCGCGTGGCGGTCGAGATGGGGTGCGACACGATGTTCGTGCTATCGGACGATCCGCCGTACCTGAAGCAGGGCGATTTTCAAAACGGCGTGGAGATCGCGGACCACATGGACCAGATTCTAAGCTTTGTGAAGGATATTGAGAAGACCACGGGCCGGTCGGTGAGGATCAGCTCGATCCTGTACTGGCCGATCAAGTTCAAGCAGGTTAAGAGCATACCCGAAGAGAAGCTCAAGAAAGCCTCCGACTTTTACAAATCTGTCGCCCGCACCACGGGTGGTCGAAGCCAAGTTGTTTATCGTTAATACAAGGAGGTCATCATGAGAACGTTGGTTCTGGTTGGGCTTGTCGTGGCGGTCTTCGTTGGCGTCGGGGTTTCACGGGTGGATGCGACGCAGTATTTCACCACACAACAGTCGGTTCGTGCCTATGCGCTCAACGACTGGAGCTTCTTGACGGCGTGGGACCTGTCGAACGGCCAACTCCAGATTTCACCCGACTGGTACAACGGCACGTATGTATGGAATTGGACCATGCAGTATCATCAGCACTGGTTTGCACTGTTTGTCTATGACGATGGTACGGGACAGACGCGCGAGCTATGCTGGGTCTATTCTCAGGATCATATCCAGTAGTAATCATTGGGCCGTGTTGAACCTGTCTTCCAACCTTGACACTGCGGTCGGGGAGTGTTAATCCAACACCTAAGATGACGCGCATGCATTGGCGTTGTCGGCTTATACAAAAGGAGGGGATTATCATGAGAGGTTTCTTGGTTGCCGCAATTGTCGCGGCGGTCTTGGTGTGCGTCTTGGTTCCGCAGGTGAATGCGAGTCAGTATTTCCCGGTGTCGCAGATTTCCCGCGGTTACGCGATTAACGACTGGAGTTTCATGACGGCGTGGAATCTGGCCAGCGGCACACAGCAAGTTTCGTCGGACTGGTATAACGGCGCGTATCTTTTCTACTATGATCGGCCCTATTACCAGCAGTGGATCGCACTCTTCATCTACGATGACGGCACGGGTCAGACTCGTGAACTGGCGTGGTCCTATTCCCAGCAGCATATCCAGTAAGAACCATGCGTGGATAACCCGTTGCAGTTTGCGACGGTGAATACGGTTTGGGAAGCCCGACGGCGACGTGCGTTACCGTCGGGCTCTCCGTTGAGACCCGATGTACGGATTCGATCTGCGCCCGACATGGGAGGGTTGTTTTGAACCGATCTTTGCCGAAGTTTCTCCCCGTCTTGCTTGTTCTGAGTTTCTGTTCTGCTTTCGCGCAGGATGAGCCGCCGCAGTTGCCAGCCGACGCGGAAGGCTTGGCCGCGTCCGGTTCCAGCAGCACGTTCAATTACTGGCGCAGCAGTCCGACCAGCGAGTACTACGTGGTGCAGTCGGCGGTCAGCACGGGGTTCACGTTCATGGTGTCGGACAATTTCCTCGGGCTGGTGCTGAGGAGCGCGCCGGTGGATGACAAGACCCGCCTCAGCATGCTCGCGCAGTACCCGTTCTTCATGAATGCGCTCTACACCGACCGCATGAACACGAACTACCCGGCGGCCGATCGGTCGTATGACAAGCCATTCGAAACGGTGGAGGCCGACGGGCTATCCATCGTGCAGGATGACATGGCGTCGCCCTATGTCCGCGTGCGCGTGGTCAATCCGGACGGCACCATCGAGGAATTCAGCGTCAATCGCGATCTCGTGGACCGGATTCTTGCCGAGCAGGATTGGGAAACGACGAACTTGGTTGGCGCACTGCGGTCCTATCCGTATCGCCTGCCCGAAAATGCCCGCGCGAATTTCCGTTATCTCACGAAGGCGCAGATCATCGAAATGGCCGAGTCGGTGCCCGGCGTGGCCAAGCAGGAATTCGTGAAGACGCGGCGGCTCTACTCGCAGCCGCATCTTGCACCGGCCATGTCCAACGCTGCCGTGGTGGCGGCTGAAAACACACCGGCCGAACCCTTTGCCCCGCCTGCGCCGACGGCCGCCCGCGAGACTGCCGTTGCGGCCGCGAAGGTTGGTACAGATTCAGAATCTCCAGCCGAACCGGCGAAGTCCCCGTCCAACGAATCGGGAAGGGGGCGGTGGGTCGCCTTGGGGGCGATCCTGTTGGCCTGCGTGGGCGTTGCCTTCGCGCTCGGCAGGCGGTCGGGCCAGCGCTAGAGTACTTTAAGAAAAGTTATGGCCACAAAGAGGCACAAGAAAGCACAGAAAGGCCATGTTTCTTTGCGCCTCTTGTGCATTTTCGTGGCTACGCCGAATCAGAAAACGCTCTAGGATGTCTTTCCATGGATGATTTCGAGAAGGCGGTCCGCGAACTCCTCAAGCCCATTGAGGGGACCTTTGCCTATGAGGCGATGGTCAAAAACCACCTGAACACGGAGAAGTACCGCCCGTGGGTGGAGGCGATCGACACCTATAAGCCGGTCAAGGGCAGCATCGTGTTGAGTTCGGGATGCGGTACAGCGAATGACCTGGTGGCTTTTCTGGATAAGGGAGCGGCGCAGGTGTGCGGCGTTGAGGTGGAAGCCGACCAGGTGCGGGTGGCGCAGCTGCGGTTTGCGAATGATGCGCGGCGCGACCGCGTCGAGGTGGTGTTGTACGATGGGCGGTCGTTGCCGTATGGCCGCGAGCAGTTCGATATCATCTTCAGCATCCACGTGATTGAGCACGTTGTTCACGTCCGCGCCTATCTTGAAGAGCTGTTCCGGGTGCTCAAACCGGGCGGCATTGTATTCCTGGATTTCCCCAACCGGTTTCACCGCATCGAGCAGCATACGGGGCTCTCGCGCGTTCACCTGCTGCCGCATCGGTTGCGCGAGGTCGTGTTGGCGGGTGCGCTGAAGCCGGCGATGAAGAGGCGGTTGAGCGAACACGCGGCCCAGAAACTCAACGCCTTGCGGGGCATGCGGCCCCCATATCCGTGGCAGGTGACGTGCGCATGCAGAAGTTTGGGGAAGCGTCACCACGTGGTGGTCGAGGAGGCTTTCCTGCATGACTACGGAGTGCGCAAGATTCCGTTCAGCAAGGCATGGCGGAGCCCGTTCGACATCTTCCGAAACCTCACCACCTGCCGGATGATCCTGAGGAAGAAGGGGTAGGAGAGGCTTTGGTGATGTCTTCGCCACGAAAAAAAAGGAAGACGGACGGCTCGGAGAGCCGTCCCTACCAAGATGGCCTCGGAGCCGCTTACCCTGCGTACTTCTTCGGCTCGATCTGGTACTTGATCACCTTGTAGCCGAGGATACGCTGCGTGGTTCCGAGTGTCCGGGCCGCGGCGGCAATGTTGCCCCGCGACGACTTCAGCGCATCGACGATCAGGTCGCGCTGGTAGGCGTCGACGATTCCCTTGAGATTGCCTTTCGCTTGCGTGCCGGTGGCCTCCGCCGTCTGCAGTGTCGGCGGGAGGTGGTAGGGGTGGATGACGTCGCCCTCTGCCACGAGCACCGCGCGCTCCATGCAGTTTTCAAGTTCGCGGACGTTGCCGGGCCAGTGATAACTCATCAGCATGTCGATGACGGCGCTCGACAGGCGGCGCACATTCTTCCGGTTCTCGCGCGAGTACTTCTCGAGGAAGTAATCGGCCAGCAGCACGATGTCGGCCTTCCGCTTCCGCAGCGGCGGCACGAAAATGGGAAACACGTGCAGGCGGTAGAAGAGATCCTCGCGGAACTTGCCTTCGCCGACGAGTTGTTGGAGGTCGCGGTTGGTCGCGGCCAGCAGGCGTACGTTCACCTTGATGGTCTGGGTGCCGCCGACGCGTTCGAATTCGCGTTCCTGCAGCACGCGTAGCAGCTTGATCTGAATCGATGCGGGCAGGTCGCCGATCTCGTCGAGGAACAGCGTGCCGCCATGCGCGAGTTCAAAGCGACCCTTGCGGTCTGCGTGTGCACCGGTGAACGCGCCTTTGACATGGCCGAACAATTCGCTCTCGATCAGATTCTCGGGGAGCGCGGCGCAATGAGCCTTGATGAACGGCTTGTCCTCGCGATCGCTGTTGTAGTGGATCGCGTGGGCAACCAGTTCCTTGCCCGTGCCGGTTTCGCCCTCGATCAACACCGTGGTGGGGGTCTTGGATACCTGGGCGATTTGGTCGTAGACCATCTGCATCTCGTGCGAGTTGCCGATGATATTGGCGGGGCGGAATCGGTTACGCAATTCATCGCGGAGGCGTCTGTTCTCGGCTTCAAGACGATCCCGTTCTTCCTGCGCGGCGCGCCGGAGTTTGACCGCCTGGGCGATCATGGAGGAGACAATAGTCAGCAGGCGGACGTCGTCGTTAAGGTCGTGACCGGGTTGATAGGGGCGGTCGACACTGAGGGCGCCGACGACTTCCTGTCCGACCTTGATGGGCACGCAGATGAACGACGTATCGGCGCGTTTGCCGCGGCGCGTCTTGTCGAGGAACTGGGGGTCTTCGCTGGTGCGCTCGAGAATCTTCGGCTTGCCGGTAAGCACGACCTGTCCGGTGACCCCTTCTCCGAGTTTGTAGCGGCCGCGCTCCGCCTGCTGGGGGGAGAGCCCGTGCGCGGCTTCGATCAGGATATCGCCGGTCTTGCGGTTCAGGAGCGTGAGCGTCGCGTATTTCATATCCATGAATTCCGCGAGGGATTCGAGGACGGGGCTCACCACATCGCGCATGTCGAGGCTTTGGTCAAGGATACGGCTGACGTGATAGAGGAGGGTGAGTTCCGTGACGCGTTGCTGGGATGCCTTGCCGGGATCCGGCTCTGCTCGTGCCGTGTTATGCGTGTTCATCAAGTTCTGTCTCCTTCGGCATCACTGCGGTCGCGTCTGCTCGCTATACAGGTTTGTGATCGGCATGCGTCGGTCGCGTCCGAAAGCCTTGGGCGTGATCTTGATGCCCGGGGCGCCCTGTCGCCGCTTGTACTCATTGCGGTCCACCATCCGGATCACTTTCCGCACGAGGTCCGGCGCGAAGCCGTCGGCGACAATGTCGTCGATGCCCTTGTCGCACTCGATGTAACGTTCCAGGATGGGATCGAGCACATCGTAAGGCGGCAGGGAATCGGTATCCTTCTGATCGGCGCGCAGTTCGGCCGTGGGCGGGCGCGCTATGGTGGCGGGCGGGATGACCTCGCCCCGGGCGGCGTTGCGCCATTTGGCCAGCTCAAAGACCAGCGTCTTGGGAACATCCTTGATGACGGCGAATCCGCCGACCATATCTCCGTAGAGCGTGCAGTAGCCCGTGGCCAATTCGCTCTTGTTGCCCGTGGTGAGCACCAGCCATCCAAACTTGTTCGACAGCGCCATCACGATATTGCCGCGGATGCGGGCCTGCAGATTCTCCTCGGTGATGTCGGCCGGGCGGTTCTTCCAAAGGTGCGCAAGCTCGGAGAGATATGTTTCCTGCAGGTGCTGGATGGGCACCTTGGAGCATTCGATGCCGAGATTTCTGGCCACCAGAAGGGCGTCGCTCAACGTCTCATCGGACGAGAATTTCGAAGGCATGGTGATGCCGGCGACGCGGTTCTTGCCGAGGGCATCCACGGCCAGTGCGGCGACAAGCGCGGAATCAATGCCGCCGCTCAGTGCGACAACGACCTTGCTGAAGCCGTTCTTGTCGACGTAGTCGCGAAGGCCAAGCGTCAGGGCTGCGTAGACCTCGGCGAGATCTTCGAGCGGAGTGGTCATACGCAACCCAACCGGGGATGAGATGGCGTTCTGCCATGGCGGTGCGATGTGCACTTCGTCGATGCCGGCTGCCCCTGCGTTCGAGGGTTCGACCTGGGTTCCGATCGGGATCTGAACAAACAGGAGGTCTTCGTCAAACTGGCTGGCGCGCGCGAGGAGTTTGCCGTCGGCTCCGAGGGCCATGCTGGCGCCATCGAACACAAGTTCATCCTGGCCGCCGACGATGTTGCAATAGAGCAGGGGAGCCTGCAGCATGCCGGCGGTTTTTCGGAGCACGCCTTCCCGGAGGCCAAGTTTGCCGCGGTGGTAGGGCGAAGCGGAGAGGTTGACCAACGCGTCGAGCCCGGCGTTTTGCAGGGCGGTGCAGGGCGCATCCTCGACGGCCCAGGAATCTTCGCAGATGTGCAGCCCGATGCGGATGCCGTCGACGTTCAGCACCATCGGTTGTGGGCCGGGATCAAAGACGCGCTTCTCATCGAATACCCCGTAATTCGGCAGAGCCATTTTCGCATAGGTGGCCACGATCCGGCCGCCGGCAAAAACAACCGCTGCGTTGCAGGCTTTCGTCTCCGTCGGCAGGGGCGTGCCGACGATGACCAAGGCATTCTTCGGCAACTCGGCGGCGAGGCGCTGCACCTGCTTCGCGCAATCCTGCAGAAAGTGCCGCTTGATCACCAGATCCTCGGGTGGATAGCCCGACACGGAAAGTTCGGGAAACACCACAACCTGTGCGCCGCGCGATACCGCTTCGGCGGCAGTGCGGACGATCTTCGCCGCGTTGGGAATCAGTGCCCCCACTGCCTGATTTATCTGCGCCAACGCTATGGTCAATTTCTTCATCGCTACAAAAATGTAACATCCGGGGAGGTGCACTACAACATTTTCCGCGCGCGCAAGCGATGGCCCGAAGCGGGGCGCATGGGTGGACTCAGGCCTTCTTCTGTTCTGACATGGCCATGAGGCTGAGCATGAGATGGGTGGACGTTTCGATTACAGGACCGCCGAGGCCGTCGGCCGCGAGTTTATTGAATGGCCCTTCTCCGAAATGAAGACCGCTGGGGGTGAGTATGTTGATGCGCGCATGACCGCGGGCGGGTGCCGGCGGGCGGGCTTTTCCCCATGGACCGATCTGGTCCACGATATCCTTGGCGGTGCCCAGCAACTCGTCGATCTGTGCGTCGAGGGTGTGGTCGGGGGCCTCCCATATGACGGCTGCCCCGCTGTAGTTGAAGTAGCGCGCGCTATGATCGGCATAGGCGGCGACGATATCCAAGCCCTGTTCGAGGGAGACTTCGACCATGACGCCGTAGACGTACTTGGCGACCTTCGGACCGGGCTGCAGGCCCAACTCCCTTAGGAAGTGCCAGGCCTGGAGATAGTGGCGGGATTCAAGTGCCGGCATGCCCAGTATCTGCTGCAGCAGTTGAATTGTGCGGAACTTGTCGCCCGACTTCAGACATGCCCGGGCTGCGGCAAAAGAGGTCCACGGTTCGTTGGTGGTTTGGACGGATGCGTTCGGCCACTCGGAGAAGGGGAGATCGCCAAAGAGCGTATCCCTGATATTCGCAGGCTGTTTCCCCGGCAGACTGCACATGACACTGCCCTCCTTGACTCTCACGCCAGCGTCGATGCAACGCGCCCATTGTGGCACGAGCATGCGGGAGGGTCAACGCGGGGGAGAGGGGTGGACGCGAAAAGGCCCGCAGCGTGAGCCGCGGGCCTTTTCTTCCGTATGGGGTTTGATCAGGTTACTTGATGAACAGCATCTCCTGATATGTCGGGAGAGGCCACACTTCGTCGGACGTGATGCCTTCAATCTTGTCGGCTATCTGACGCACGGCCAGCATGGCGGGTACGACCTCGTCGCGCATGTGTTTGGCATGACTGAGCAGGCCACCCTTGGATTCGTGGTTGATGGCGCTGTCGAGCTTGGCCATGGCGCCCTGCAGTTTGCCGAGCAGGCCATTGAGTTCGTCGAGCACCGTCGTGCAATGATCCTTGCCGAGCGCCTTCAGGTTGAGCGAGGTCTGCGCAAGCTGCCCCTGGTAGGCGACCGCGGCCGGGAAGATCATCGTCTTGGCGATGCGGAAAGCCAGGCGGCTCTCGATGTTCACATCCTTGATGTACTTCTCCAGGTAGATCTCGTTGCGGCTCTTGAACTCGCGCTTGCTGAGCACATTATACTTCTCGAACAGTTCCGCATTCGCATCGCTGTCCATGCCGTGGATGGCATCGACCGTGTTGCGGAAGTTCGGCAGGCCGCGCTTCTCGGCCTCGTTGTGCCACGCCTCGCTGTAGTTGTCGCCGTTGAAGATGATCGCGCCGTGTTCGTTAATGATCTGCTGCAGCACTTCCTGGACGGCGGCGTTCAGCTTGCTCTCATTGCCCTTGGTCTTGGCTTCCAACTCGGTGGCGATGAAGTCGAGCGATTCGGCAACGATGGTGTTCAGGGCCACCAACGGGCCGGACACGGACTGGCTCGAACCGACCGCGCGGAACTCGAACTTGTTGCCGGTGAAGGCGAACGGGCTCGTGCGGTTGCGGTCGCCGGCATCCTTCGGGAGCGGCGGGAGGGTATCCACGCCGACCGTCAGTGTGCCGTTCTGCTTCGAATTCTTGGCTCCGCCCTTGGCAATCTGCTCAAACACGTCGGTGAGCTGGTCGCCGAGGAACATGGAGATGATGGCCGGCGGCGCTTCATTGGCGCCGAGGCGGTGATCGTTGCCTGCGTGGGCGACGGTGCCGCGGAGCAGGTCGCCGTGCTGGTGCACGGCGCGGATCACGGCGGCGCAGAACACGAGGAACTGCGCGTTGCTGTGGGGCGTATCGCCTGGGGTCAGCAGGTTGGAGCTGCTGGTGCCGAGGGACCAGTTCAGGTGCTTGCCGGAGCCGTTGATGCCCGCGAAGGGTTTCTCGTGCAGCAGGCAGGCCATGCCGTACTTCTGGGCGACGCGCTGCAGGGTGACCATCGTGAGATACTGGTGGTCGGTCGCGAGGTTCGCGTTTTCGTAGACAGGCGCGAGTTCGTACTGCGCCGGGGCGACCTCGTTGTGGCGGGTCTTGACCGGCACGCCGAGCTTGTAGAGTTCACGCTCGGTTTCGAGCATGCACGCGAGTACGCGTTCCGGGATGGCGCCGAAGTACTGGTCTTCCAACTCCTGGCCCTTGGGCGGCTTGGCGCCGAAGAGCGTGCGGCCGGCGTTGATCAGGTCCGGGCGCGCGAAGAAGAAATTCCGGTCGATCAGGAAATATTCCTGTTCGCAGCCCGCGGTGGACCACACGAGGCCCGGGTTCTTGTTGCCGAAGAGCGCCAGTACCCGCTGTGCCTGCACGTTCAAGGCCTGCATCGAGCGGAGGAGGGGGGTCTTCTTGTCCAGCGCTTCACCCGTCCACGAACAGAACGCCGTCGGAATGCAGAGCGTCGTGCCATTCGGGTTCTCGAGAATGTAAGCCGGGCTGGTGACGTCCCACGCGGTGTAGCCGCGCGCTTCGAACGTGGCGCGGATGCCGCCGGAGGGGAAGCTCGACGCATCCGGTTCGCCCTGGATGAGCTGCTTGCCGGAGAACGCGGCAATGACGCCGCCTTTGCCATCGGGGTCGAGGAAGCTGTCATGCTTCTCGGCGGTCAGGCCGGTCAGCGGGTAGAAGACGTGGGCGTAGTGCGTCGCGCCTTTCTCAATCGCCCAATCGCGCATGGCGGAGGCGACGATGTCAGCGGACGAGACGTCGAGCTTTGCGCCCTGATCGATCGTCTTGCGGATCGCCTTGTACACCTTCTCGGGCAGGCGCTGCTTCATTACAGCGTCGCTGAATACGTTGGAGGCGAAGAGGTCCTTCGCTAGGGTCTTCGAGAAATCCAGCGGCTTCTCCATCGGCTTGTAGTTTGTGACCGCCATGATGGCGTCATGTCGTGCAATCGTCATGTCAGGCTCCTGTTGTTCCTTCCCTCAGTGGTCCTATGCTTTTACCTTGTCTCTCCGCAAAAGCAACACGCCCTCGCAGGATAGACATTCCTGTTCTTGTGCCGCACTGTCTAGCAGCCGCCGTGCCAACCCGGGGGACACGTCATCAAATATGGGCATAACACATTGCAGCTAAACATATTAGGAGAATCACATTCCTTGCGTATGTTCCGTCTTTGACCACAATAGCGTAGTTCAAATGTCATTCAAATTACAAAATTGTAATACAGGTATGCTTGGGGCATGAACACTTGGGGAGGGGCGGGAGGGCGGGTGTGGTTCCGGACTTGGTGTTGTTGCATCTTTCGGTGGACCGTGGTGAACTCAGTGCATGAGATACTTTTTCACCATGGTGGTCTTCCTGCTGTCCGCCTTCGTGGTTCGGGCGTTTGACGATTTCGATCCCTCATTCTATGAGGAGGAGGCTGGGTTGCTCTTTGCCGTGCAGGCGAATCCGGGCGACGGAATCTATGGCGTGGAGTTTGCGGATGGCACGTGGCTTGTGAATACACCCATCTTTGGTTGCCTGCTGGCCAATGCCTTTTCGAACAGTCGCGACGATGCCTCCCACTGCGGGGTCGGCATGATCTTTCGCATCATGCCGCACACGGATTTCGCCCCCTTCGTCGGCGCGGGTCTGACCTACAACGGTTTCTTTGCGAATGACGACGAGGAGACGGTTGCGACTGACGAGGAGGATCAGCCCAAGGACAGCTTCTGGGCGGGCCACGCGGAGGCGGGCATTCGCATCTGGTTTTCCGGGCGCGAGCAGTTCATCGAGATCCTTGCCCGTCAGACGTGGAATCTCGACATGGAAGACATGGATTACTGGACGGGCGGTTTCGGCTTTGGGCAGAACTTCTAGCGCTTCGATCTTCCGCCTCTACCCGGGCTGCGTTCAGGCCGCGGGTGCTCTTCGGGTGAAACTGGCCTTGACCCACCCCCAGTTCAGAAACAAGTGCACGGCGGCGAGGACCACGAACAACAGGCCTCCTCCCGCGTGAAGAACTTCAAAGGCCTCGCGGGACAGATGATCGGCCAGGATTCCGGTGAGTGCCTGGTTGATGAGCAGGATGGCCATGAGCGGGTTGAGAATCTTCAGTATCGTGGTCGGTTTCATTTGAGCCTCCTCGCGGCAAACCTCTCTGAAAAGAGCCTAGTACTTTTTGCCAGCCGGGAAAAGGCTGAAAAGGGCGAGTCTCAACTTCTACGGCGACGGGGTGTATGGAGTTGGGCAGGGAGGTAGACATGAAGATGGCATGGTGTGGGGTGTGTCTATTGTTTCTTCTTGGGGCGCACACGGCTTGGGCGACCCGCTATGTCTCGCCGAGCGGCAGCCAGCAGGCGCCCTACACAACGTGGGCGACTGCGGCACGGAACGTCCAGACAGCGGTGAGTGCCGCCGATGCGACCGAAACCGTCCTGGTAACCAACGGCACCTATGCCGTCACCAATCTCGTCCTCATGAAACCCGTGACCCTTCGCAGTGTGAACGGTGCAGCGGTCACGATCCTGGATGGTGGTCGCCCACTGCGGACGAATCGATGCATCACGATCGCCAGCGGCCAAGTTGCGGTGGATGGCTTTACGATTCGCAAAGGGCTGACCACGGGGATCGGTGGGGAGGGGGCCGGACTTTACACGCAGTTGGGGGTGACGCTTCGCAACTGCGCGTTCGAGGATAACTCGGCCGGCGATGATGGGGGTGGAGCCTGGATATGGGGACCTTCTACCATCGAACGGTGTACTTTCTTCAGAAACCGGAGCCAAGGCGGGGGCGGAGGCTTGTGGGTGGCGACGGGTTCGGTCGTCCGCAGTTGCACGATGATCAACAATGCCGCCGATCATGAGGGTGGTGGGGCCTACGCCTATCCGTATTCGCGCATGTACGATTGTGTGGCGATAGCGAATACCGGAACGCTGGGGGGTGGCTTCTGCGGTTACTACAGTTCCGCATTCTTTCGATGCACCGCTGTCTCGAACCGCGCGAGCAGTGAGGGTGGTGGCTTCATGCTGGATGTCTGCACGGCGACCGCCTGCCGTGCGAGTTTCAATGTGGCCGGCAATCTTGGCGGCGGCGTAGAGTTGATGAGCGGGGTGATGCGCGAATCCGTGCTGAACGGCAACCGGGCTGCAAACGGTGGTGGCTTCATGGGCGGGGAGATCAGCTACGTGGATCATTGCACCGTCGTGGGCAACTCGGCGACGGGGCAGGGCGGTGGCGGGTGGTTGGAACTGGGTGGCGTCCGGAACTGTATTGTCTATTCGAATACGGCTCCTGCGGGCGCCAACCTGACGGGTGGCATGGCGACCTCCTTCCAATACTGTTGCACGTTCGGCGTTGCGGCGGGTGTTGGATTGATCAACGCCGACCCGAGGCTGGTCAACTGGCAGTCGGGCAACATGCGGCTGCGCTCCAGTTCGCCTTGCATCAACGCGGGCAACAACGCGGCGGTTCCGGCGGGCAGTGTCGATTTCTACGGCGTGCCGCGGTTCGTGGGATGGGTGACGGACATCGGCGCTTCGGAATTCGGCAACTCGGCGAACGACTATAACGGCGACGGGTTATCCGATCTTGCCGTGTACGACACGGCCTCGGGCAACTGGCACATCAGGAATCTCGAGGGTGCCATCATCACCAGTCCGTTCAACTGGGGGTTTCCCGGGGTCACCCCGGTGCCGGGTGATTACGATGGCGATGGAGTCATGGATCTTGCGGTCTACCAGCAGTCGGTTGGCCGGTGGTTCATCAGGAGCATCGGTCGCGGCGAAGTGGTCAGCGATGTGGGGTGGGGCTTTGCGACAGCGCGCGCGGTGTCGGGCGATTGGGACGGCGACGGGGTGTCCGATATGATTGTCTACAACACGAGCAATGGGCGCTGGTATGCGCGGACGGTTAACGGTGTGGTGCTGGTCAACGGGACGCTCGTCGGCGGGGCAGGCTTCACGCCGGTGGCGGGCGACTACGACCGCGATGGGAAATCTGACTTTGCTGTTTTTCACCCGGCCTCCGGCAATTGGACGATCGTGAACTCGTCAGGTGCGGGACTCTCCGGTGTGAATTGGGGATTCTCCACCTGCGTGCCGGTGGCGGGCGACTATGACGGCGACGGACAGGATGATTTGGCTGTGTTCGATACCGCAACAGGCAACTGGTACATCCGCACGGTCAGCGGGACTGTGTTGGTGATGGGCGAGAACTGGGGCTTTGCCGGCTGTGTGCCGGTCTCGGGTGATTTCGACACCGACGGAGCCGACGACATGGCGGTTTACCATCAGGCGACGGGTCGTTGGTACATTCGTACGCTGAGCGGCGGCGTGCTCGCCGCGGATGTCAACTGGGGCTGGGCCGCTGCGGATGCCGTCCGGCCGTGATCCGGCGCGCTACTCCGCGCACGCGAACGTCAGGAGCACGAAGCTCATGGTCACCCGCAATTCGTCCAAGCCTGCCAAGTCGGCCTTTGCCTCGCGTGTCGAACGCCAGAACAGCGGCGTCATCTGAACTGCGTCGGCCAAGGCGTCCTTGTTGAGCAACATCTCGTATGTGATGGATTTCTTCTGCTGGAGAGCGAGATGAGGTTCGCATGCTTTGATGGCCGTATCGGTCTTCGTTTGAGAAGGGCTGGCGTCCGCCATCAGGCGCGAGCGCAGTTCGAGAAGATGATCGGGTCCGGGGACGACCATCACAAGGGAGCCGCTCGGTTTCAGGATGCGGGTGAATTCTGCCACGTTGCGCGGGGCCAGCACGCTCAGTATCACGTCGATGGAGTGACTGGCGAAGGGCATCTTGCGCATGATGTTTGCAATGACCCAACGCGCGTGCCGATAGCGGCGCGCCGCAAGTCGAATGGCCGGCTTCGATACATCGACGCCGTAGGCGGGTCCCGTTGTGATCCCTTGCAGCGCGCCGAGGAAATAGCCTTCACCGCATCCCGAATCCACGATGTTGGCGCTGCCGGAAGCTTTGCCTGCAGCGAGCAGTTCGCGGATGGTGTTCTGAATGAGTTCTGAGAGGCGGGCAAACGCGCCACTATCGAGAAACCGTCGCCGTGCCTGAACCATCTCGGTGCTGTCGCCAGGATCCTTGGAGCGGCGGCAGTGACTCAGCAGCAGGTTCGCGTATCCCTCCCTGGCCAGATCAAAAGAGTGGCCCTGGCTGCAGAGGCAGGTGCGGTCACCCCAAGACAGAGGGGCGTCGCACACGGGACAGATAAGAAGCATGTCTTTATCCGTCGCTTGGTTGCCATCCGGGTCTTGCGGAGTGCTGGGTTCCATGGATTGGCTCACAGAGATTCTGTGATCTACGGTTTCTTGTGGTCCCGTCGCTTCAACGAAACGAGTTGACGCTCGTCGAGCGCCCGCGCGATTTCCCAGGCGATGACGCCATTTCCTGCGTAGTTGAGATGCTGCAATCCGTCCGGCAGGGCGAGGCGGTCATTGGATTGAGCCGCGCTGACATCGAGTGAGGGAATCTTCATCGCGGTTGCGGATTCATGCAAGGCCGGGACTCCCGTGACCAGCAGGAAGTCGGCATGCCGCTTGTGGCAGGCATCGTTCATCGCACCGGCTATGAGCAAGGCAAGACGGTTGGCCTGCAGGAACTCCTCGGACGTGCTTTCTTCGCTCAAGTCATCATACATCGAGATGTTAGCGGCGGGTGCCGCGGGTGAGATCAGAGCGAAGATGGCATCGCGGAGCAGTTCATACGCGCAGCTGTGTCGTCGCAGCCACTGATGAATTTCCGTCGGCACGCCGACCTTGTCGGGCATCCAATCGGGGGGTGACAGCGAGCAGTTCTTCAGAACCAATTGCCCATCTTCTTCCTCGAAATATGGTTTCGCCCGACCGGAACTCTTGCTCTTCATGTGGCGGAAGCCGCCGTAGTGGGAGACGTAGGCGATGACCAGATCCGGCTCGTACTTGAAGCCTTCCTTCTCGAGAGACAAGTAGTACTGGTCAATGCCGTATCCGCTCACGCCCATGTTGATGACTTCCACATGGTCGAAGTAATTCTCAAGGAGCGTGGAGAAATGTTCCTCGATGGGGTTGCCGAATCCAAACGTGCGGGAACAGCCGAGCAAGACGATCCGGTAGACTCCTTCGGGTTTCTTGTAGGGAGTCTCGTTGTCACGCAACCCCTTGGAATTGATCTTGTACTCGATTCTGCGGCCGGTGCGATCGGAGACGGCGCAAGCCCCCGGTTGGAGAGCCCATCCGAGATCCTTGTCGAAGCGTCCCACGGCGGTGGGCACGACCGGCTCCTTGCGCGGGTCGCGGATGAACCTTGATGCGACCTCCAACAAGAACAGGCTCAGAACGCAACTGCCGGCGAGCAGATAGAGTTTCTTCGCCAAGGGTCGCATGGGTTGTTTCATTTCCCCCTGAAGGTACGGGTTGGATGGGGAAGGGTCAAGGAAGCGGAATCTGAGAACCGGTGTCTGGAAGCTGAAGACGGAGCCTCACTCGAGTCGGATACGGTAGAACCATGGACCGGAGCCGGACGCCGTGGTGTCGGTGGCGACGTTGAGTGGTGCTGTGCCGGCGACGTTGGTCTGGACGAAGTAAGTGAAGGCGGCAGGCGATGCGTTGGTCGCGCGTTCCACGCGGTATCGCTTTCCGGTTACGCCCGGCCAGCGGATGAGAAATCCTGCTCCGGCGTTGGTCGGTCCGACGGCAGCCGCGTAGAGAAACGACGACGCGCTGAGCGCATCCGTTCCTGCGCGCTGTTCCGCGTTGTCGCCCATGCCGTCGCCATCGGTGTCCAGATAGATGGGGCTGGTTCCGGCTGCCAGTTCGTTGGTGTCGCGCAAGCCATCGCTGTCGGAATCCGCGAGTGGATGAACGTATTCGTATGCGCCGATATCCCGGGCGCTGATCCCATCCGCGTTGCCATCAAGCGGGCGGACCACGCGTGCAAGGTCATTGTCGGGTCCATTTGTGCAACCCGCATCGATGCAAGGCGAGCTGGAACTGAGGCGATAGTCGGAAAGCAGGAGCGGGTCAAGGAGGACGTGACCTGTGCCGTTGGAAGGCGAGGGCGTGGTGCAGAGATGATCGGCCTGGTAGCCGACGCCCGAGGCCGGCAGATTCTCGGAGCCGTTTCCGTTCTGTGCGAAGATGGAGTTGATCAAGGTTCCCTGTCCGACACAATAGATGCCGGAGGCACCGCTGTTTTGCTGTGCGGCATTGCCGTAGACGGTGCAGTTGCGAACTTGTCCGCCGCCCGATGAGAACGATATCCCACCGCCGGAGATGCTCGCCACATTGCTCACGATCACGCAGTTTTCGAGGATATCGCCGCCGCGCGTGCTCGCTCCTGCGCCGGAGGTTGCCCGGTTATTGCGCATGACGCAGCGGCTGATGCGACAGTTTCCCTCCAAGCCGACACCGCCTCCGATCTCGGAGAGGTTGTTGGAAAACACCGAGTCATAGACCGCGGCGCCCTGGGATCCGTAGAAGCCGCCGCCGTAGAACCACGAACCCAGTCCGGCCGCGTTTCCGTAGACGAGACAGTTCCGGACTTCTCCGCCGTAGTAGGCGGCGATGCCTCCGCCATAGGTGGCGCTGTTGCTGCACACGACGCAGTTCGAGATGGTTCCGCTGACTTCAATCAGTGCGCCGCCGCCCAGCCCGTCCTGCCAGCAGGCTCCTCCACGGGCTGCGCCATTGGTCAGCGTGAATCCCGACAGTTGGCCTCCGCCCGTGATGTAAACGCAGCGCCGCTCTCCGCTCTCGCCGGCGCTGCGGCCACGGATGACGGTCACAGCCGGCCCGTTGACGCTGCGGACGACGATGGACGTTGTGATGAGTACACGGTTGCTGACCGCGTGCGTGGGAAGGGCATAGCTGCCGGAGGCATAGAGACCGTTGGTCACCAGCACCGTGTCGCCGGCCTGCGCGGCGGTTACCGCGGTTTGGATCTCGCGTGCGGCGTTGGTCCAGGCGTTGTACGGGGCGCCGGGATGCGGGCTGTTGGTCCAGACGCACAGCGTGGCCGCGTGGGCACGCGCGGCGCAGGCCAGCAGGACGAGAACCAGACCAGGAAGACGAGACGTCATGAACAACCTCGTTGCCAGTTAGTCAGAAAAAGCGCACTGAATCAAGAAGGGACGGAGGCAGACAGGCCCCTAACCGCCATCTTGTTGTTCAGGGCGTTCGGACGACGATGGAGGAGAAAGCAGGGAGGGTATCCCCCTGCAGTCCGCCGTAGAGGAGTTCGCCTGCAAAGAGTGGAGCGTTCTTCAACTCCTTCGGTTTGGGGCCGAGGTTGATGGCGCAACGCACGGTGGAGCGGCGGAGTTGTCGCTCGAAGGCGATGACGGTTTTGCAATCGGCCTCGCAGTTTTCGCCCGCATTGAGCAGGAGAAACCGGCCGTGAGTGAGTTCGCGTGTCTTGAGCCGGAGATGGATCAGGCCGCGGAAGAATTCGTACCACTCCTGTCTTGCCTCGTAGCCGCGCGCGAAGAGGTTGCCCTCGAACTCGATGCCTTCCTCGTTGAACACCTTGCCATCGCGCAGCAGGCGGCGGCCCTTGTCGCAGGCGTGCAGGCGGCCGTGGATGGAGGGACGGTTCAGTGCGCCGAACTCCTCGCCGGTCAGCAGAAAGGGAATGCAGTGGCTGCTGAGGAAAATGAGCTGATTCACCGCGCGCACGGCGCCCTCGCCGAAGCGGAACAGGCCGCGGCCTTCATCGTGGTTGTCGGTATAGCGCGCGAGCCGCGGCGCGTCCTCGGCGGGCGGCAGGATGCTCTCGTAGTTCAGGATGGCAGTCTCGAAGGCCGTGGCGATGCCGCCGGCGCGGAACGCCTCGTACTTGTCGAGGAAGTCGTTGTTCGACTTGGCGTCGGGCGAGGGAAGAATGTCGGACGATCCGGATTCGGTCACGGCGTAGAGATACTGGCACACCTTATAGAAGTCGTCGTCGTAAGCCGCGTTGATGCCGCGCGCGAAGAGGTCGAGGTTGTTCTGGGTGCCGTAGCATTCAGCGAGGAAGAGCAATTCGCGATCAGCGTGTCGCGCGCGGAGGTCGGCGGTGGCTTCGCTCCAGAAGCTGCGATCATTGATGAAGTGGGCCATGTCGAGCCGGAAGCCGTCCACGCCGTCGAACCCGCCGTTGGGCTGGGCGCCGAGAAAGCTGAGCCAGTAGTGATAGACCTCGATCATCTCGCGGCGGAGTGCGGGGTTGGTGTAGTCGAGCTTGGCGGTGTCGGACCAATCGCAGTCGAAGAACACGCTGCCGTCGGGATTCTTGACGTAGTACTCGGGGCGGAACGACATCCAGACGTGGTCGCGGCTGGTGTGGTTCGGGGTGATGTCGAGGATGACCTTGAGTCGCATGCGGTGTGCGCGGCGGACGAGGTCGGCCAGGTCATCGAGCGTGCCGTGTTCCGGGTCCACGGCGCGGAAATCGCGGATGGAGTAGGGCGAGCCGATGCCCTTGCGGCCGAGGATGCCCATGGGGTAGGGGGGCATGAGGTAGATCACGTTCGCGCCGAGTTTCTTGATGACGGGAAGCTGCTGGGTGAGGTAGGCGAGCGGCGACTGCCGTGACTGTTTCTCGCGGGCGGCCTCGATGGCGTTGCGCGGCTCGCGAGCGGCGAGCGATCGGAGATTGACCTGATAGATGACGGCCGACGAAATCCATTTCTTCATTTGTTCACCCCAGCTGGGACATGCCGAAAGAATCCCCATAAGACACCAAAAAGTTAAGTGCTTTCGAGTCTTTTCTTGGCGCGGAGGCGGAGGCCGGCGGCTGGGGCGGTCAATATCCGTCTTTATATAGGAAAAGGGATGCGGTACCCTTGGGGCGAAGATCAGAGATATTAAGAGGCAAATCGATGAAAACCCGCGTCTTGCTGCTTGGCTGTTGTGTGGCGCTGATTTTGGCCGTGGTTCCTGCGCATGCGCAGAAGAACGTCGCGGACTCCGCGGACATGAAGGCGTTGTTGAGCAAACTCGAGTCGATGGGGCATGGCTACCATTCCGACGCTGAGTGGGCAGAGGTGTTCAGTCAGATCGACGGCATGGTTGAGAAGGCCGAGTCGGCGGGCAACTGGAGCAAGGCGGTGGATGTTGAGGTTGTTCGCGCATCGATCTTCAGTGATATGCTGGGTGAGCCGAAGCGGGCGCTTGCCATTCTTCGCGAGACACGCAAGAAGTACGGCGAGTACGGCGTATCGAGTTTGCGGAAGACTTACGTGCGCGAGGCCGAAGTGCTGTCGACGCTGGGCGACGACGCGGCTATCTCGGAACTGATCGCCGAGTTCAAGCGCAGTCCGCTCTACGATCCGCAGGAATACTCGTACACCGGCGGGCAAGGGCGGGGCGATCCGCTTGTGCTTACCCGGCCGGGTTCGCGTGGTGACGATTCCCTTTCCGTGAGTGCAATGGAAATGTACCGGACCCAGGCGCGGTTTGCACCGGGACAGCCGTTCCCGGAGTTCGAAGGTGCATCGCTCAGTGGCGTTCCGGTGCGTCTGGCAGATTTCAGCGGGAAGGTGGTGTTGGTGGATCTCTGGCTGATGGGGTGGACCCCATGGCAGCGCGATCTGCCGAACCTGATTCAGACCTACAGGCGCTACGGGCCGTCGGGCTTTGAGATCATCGGCGTGAACCTGGACCGCAACCCGGCAGGCGTGCGTGATTTCGTGCGCGCGAACGGTATGACGTGGCCGCAGATTGTCGACGACCTGGCGCTGACGAAGAAGCTGGGCATCTACGGCGAGGCCACAAGTTTTCTGCTCGACGGCAACGGCAACATCATCGGCCGCGACCTGAAGGGCGCCGCGTTGACCGAAGCGGTGAAACGCGCAGTGGGCGCAAATTGAGCGGCGGGATGGCGCCGTGACGAGGGTATCCGGATGACGCTTCGCCTATGGGCCCGAATCTGCATTGTTGGTCTTCTTCTCGTGCCGTGTCTCAACGCGGAAGCTCTTTCGCCCGACGCGTCGCAGACGCGCATTGTGATCAAGCCGTGGAAGGAAGACCCCGGTGCGGAACTCGGGTTTGGTTGGGCACCTGCAGAGGCGGTGGGCGCGCAGTGGCGATGGATCTCGCACATGGAAGCGGATGTGGTGGTCGAGCTCGCAGGCGCGAAGGACCTGAAGTATTCGATGCGCGTCGCCCCGATGTATCTGAAGAGCCGGCGGCAGGTGGTGGGGCTTTACGTGAACGGCGTGTTTGTCGACGAGTGGTTGTGCCGCGACAGCACAAAGTTCAGGACCTACGAGACGGTGATCGCTGGCTCGTTGTTGAAGCCGGGTCGTAACACGTTCACCCTGCGCGCGGGCTATCGCAAAAGCCTGGAGCCCGGCGGCGAGGAACTTGCGCTGGCCGTGGAAAGGATTGACCTCGGAACGCCGTAGCCCCTTTTCGGGCCGGCAGGAGTGGCATGCCTTCACCCGTTGGACACAGTCTGATCGGTCTTGCTTTCGCGGCAGGACGTTTTGCGCCGCGCGGTTCGTGGCGGTCCGTTGGTCGCGGGTTGTGGCGTGAGCGGCTTGGGGTGTTCCTCGTGGTGGCAATGGCCAATGCCCCGGACGTGGATTACATTCCGGGCATTCTCGCGGGCGGGCTCAACCAGTATCATCAACTTTATACGCACACGGTTGGCTGGGCGTTGGCGATTTCGTTTGCCGTCTGGATGTTGTGGAAGTCCCGCCGGGCGGGTGTGGGGTGGGCGGGCTGGGTGCTGCTGTTGGCAGCGGTGGTGAGTCACCTGCTGGCTGATTACGTCACGGCGGACGCAAAGGAGCCGTACGGCATCATGATCTTCTGGCCGTTCTCGAATGGATTTCACACGTCGCCCGTATCGATCTTTCGCGGCTTTCTCAAGAGGGATTGGGGCGACATCCCCAGTCTTTATAACGCCAAGACGGTGCTGGTGGAATTGGGTTGGTGTCTTCCGCTGGTGTTGGGGGTCCTGTTGTGGAAGCGGCGGAAGGTTGAGGACAGTGGCTTGTCTGGCTGAGCGGTCTCTGGCAAGATGCCGCGGGCAAGGTGGTTCATGAACGATAGCACTCCAAAATCGCTGGGTCTGATCGCGGGCAAAGGCGTATATCCGCGCCTGCTGGCCAATTCGGCCCGCAAGCAGGGCGTCGAACGTCTCTTCGCCGTGGCATTCCGCGGCGAAACCGATCGCGTGATCGAGAAGTACGTGGACGAAGTGGCGTGGCTGCATCTGGGCCAGCTTGGCGCGTTGCTGGAGGCATTCCGCAAGAGCGGCATGACCAAGGCGGTCATGGTGGGGCAGATAACGCCGACGCACTTGTTCCGGCTCCGGCTGGATCGCGTGGCGTTGTCGGTGCTGAGCCAGCTCAAGGAGCGGAACGCGGAAACGATCTTTGGCGCGGTGGGTGATGAACTGCGGAAGGTGGGCGTCGAATTGATGCCCGCGAGCATGTTCATGGAACACACGATGCCGGAGCCGGGCGTATTGACTGCGCGTGCGCCGACCGATGAAGAGAAGGCCGATATCGAGTTGGGGCTCAAGGTGGCGAAGACCACGAGCGGATTGGATATCGGCCAGACGGTGGTCATCAAGCGCGGTACGATTTTGGCGGTGGAAGCTTTCGAGGGTACGGACGCGGCAATCCTGCGCGCGGGCAAACTGGGTGGTGCGGGCGCGGTTGTGGTGAAGGTGGCCAAGCAGGGGCACGATATGCGGTTCGACATCCCGGTGATTGGCGAGCACACGTTGAAGTCGCTGCGCCGCGCCGGTGCAACGGCGATGGCGGTGGAAGCGCGCCGGACCATCCTGCTGGACCGCGAAGAGATTGTTCGTCTGGCGGATCGTCACGGATTGTGCATTGTCGCCGCGGAATTCAACCGGGCGGGATAGCCCGGTGTTCAGCGAGGAGCCGTTTATGAATCGTCGCATCAAGGTGGGCGTGGTCGGTGTCGGCAGTTTGGGCCAGCATCATGCGCGGATTTATGCCGCGATGCCCGAAGCGGAACTCGTGGGCGTGTACGATGCCGATCAGGACCGGGCCGCGAAAATCGCGAAGTCGCACCGCGTGACGGCCTTTCCTTCGATCGAGGCCCTGGCGGACGTGGTGGAAGCGCTGAGCATCGTGGTGCCGACGGACAAACACCACGAGGTTGCGAAATTGTTGATTGCGAAGGGCCGGCACCTGCTGGTCGAGAAACCGATCACCGCGACGACAGCCGAGGCGGAAGACCTCGTGCAGTTGTCGCAGGCGAAGGGTGTGATCTTGCAGGTCGGACACATCGAGCGGTTCAACCCGGTGCTGGGATACCTGGATCAGATTGCGCACAACCCGAGATTCATCGAGGCGCACCGGCTTGCCCCGTATCCGCCGCCGCGTGATGGCCTGCCGCCGCGCGGCACGGAAGTCAGCGTTGTGCTGGACCTGATGATCCACGACCTGGAGATCATCCTGCACCTGGTGAAGTCGCCGGTGAAGGATATCCGCGCGGTGGGCGTTCCCGTGCTGAGCCCGACCGAAGATATCGCGAACGTGCGCCTGCTTTTCGAAAACGGATGCGTGGCGAATGTCACGGCGAGCCGGATCAGTCCGGAGAAATTACGGAAGATTCGCGTGTTCCTGAGTGATGCCTACGTGTCGCTTGATTACCAGGACCAGGCAGGGGAGATCTACCGGTTGGTGCAGGGGAAGATCACGCGCGACAAGGTGCCGATCGAGAAGGGTGAACCACTGGCACACGAACTGCGATCATTTGTGCGTTGCGTCCACGATCGTGACAACCCGGTGGTGTCGGCCGAGCATGCCGCGGAGGCGTTGAAGCTGGCGGTGGCCATCACGCAGAGGATTCGCGAAGGCGCGTCATGAGTCGGTCGATTCTTGTCATTGCGGGTGAAGTTTCCGGCGACATGCACGCCGCGGAACTGGTCCGTGCGATCCGCGCGCGCGAGCCGGATGTCGAATTCTTCGGTATCGGCGGTGATGCGTTGCGTGCGGAAGGGATGGACATTCTCTACGACGTTCGCGAGATGGCGGTGATGGGGTTCGCGGAGGTCATTCGCCGCTACAGTTTCTTCAAGGGCGTCTTCCGCGACATGTTGGAACTGGTGAAGATTCGCCGGCCCGACGCCGTGTTGCTGGTGGACTATCCCGGGTTCAACCTCCGTTTTGCCAAGGCGATACATGGTCGCGGCATCAAGGTTCTCTACTACGTGTGTCCGCAGGTCTGGGCGTGGCACCGGTCGCGGATCAAGCTGATGGCGAAGATCGTAAACCGGCTGATCGTGATTTTTCCTTTCGAGGTGGGTGTGTTCGCGGGGACGGACCTGCGGGTCGACTTTGCCGGACATCCGTTGGTGGATGTGGCGAAGGCCGTGATGGCCGAGCCGTTGAAGGACCTGCCATGGGAAGGTGAGCCGCGCGTGGCGGTGTTGCCGGGCAGCCGAAGGCAGGAGGTCGAGCGCATCCTGCCGCCGATGATTGCCGCCGCGGTGAGGTTGGAAGCACAGTTTCCGAACGCCTCGTTCATCCTGGCCGCGCCGTCGCAGGAGATTGCCGCGCTGGTTGAGTCCGTGATGAATGCCCAGCCGGCCAAGCCTGCCCGGTGGAAAATGGTGACGGGTGAGACGCGGCAGGTGCTGCGGCAGGCGCGTGCGGCGATGGTTGCGTCGGGGACGGCGACGATCGAGACGGCGCTGCTCGGCTGTCCGATGATCGTGGTCTACAAGACCTCGGCCGTGACTTTCTTCTTCGGCCGGATGTTGGTGAAGGTGAAGCACATTGGCATGGTGAACATCGTGGCGGGGCGGCCTGTATGCCCGGAATACATTCAGCATCAGGCGACGCCGGAGGCTTTGGCGGCGGGGATGGTGCCGTTGCTTGGGGATACGCCGGAGCGCGAGGCGATGATCAAGGGCTTGGAACGGGTGCGGGCGCTGTTGGGGCAGGGCGGAGCCTCGGATCGGGCCGCGGGCTTCGTGCTGGAGGCGATGGGTCCAGCGAAGAAGGTCGTTCTTCCCATCGAAGGCTTCTGTTGAGGTGTTACGTCGACCGCTGCACGATGTAACGCGCGATTTCTTCCAGAGGACGTTTGTCGCCCCGGACTTTGGCCAATTCGGCCACTGCACCTTCCACGAGCTGATCTGCCCGGGCGCGGGCGGCATCGAGGCCGTGCACGGCGGGGTAGGTGATCTTCTTGCGGGTTTGGTCGCTGCCCGTTGGCTTGCCGAGCTTCTCTGCCGTGGAAGTGACGTTGAGAATGTCGTCGGCGATCTGAAAGGCGAGCCCGACGTTGCACGCGTAGATCGTCAACGCGTTCAGTTCCTCCGAGCGCGCGCCCGCGGCGATGGCGCCCATGCGGACAGCGGCGCGGATCAGCGCCGCTGTTTTGTGGAGGTGGATGAAATCGACAAGTTCCCGGGTCGGCTCTGAACCTTCATTGGCGAGATCCTCGACCTGGCCGGCGATGACACCGCGGCTGCCGGCCGCTTCGGCGAGTTCGAGCGCGAGTTGGTTGGGCACGTATGGTTTCGGTGCCTGGACCTCGGCGAGCCATTCAAAGGCGAGCGTGAGGAGGGCATCCCCGGCGAGGATGGCATTGGCTTCGCCGAACGCGATGTGACACGTCGGCTTGCCGCGGCGGAGTTCATCGTCATCCATCGCGGGCAGATCGTCATGGATCAGCGTGTACGTGTGGAGAGCCTCGAGCGCGATGGCGGGGAGCATGACCGACTCAGCGGGTGCTCCGATGGCTTGGGCTGCGGCCATGCAGAGGATGGGGCGGATGCGTTTGCCGCCGGCGAAGATGGAATAGCGCATGGCCTTGTGGAGGACAGCCGGGCGCTCGGATTCCTGCGGCAGATGCATATCGAGCGCCTGCTCGACGGCCTGCCGGCCCGACTCCAGATATTCGCGAAGGTTGAACATGGCCATAATCTAGTTTGACCCCGCCGGGGATGGGAAGGGGGAAACGGGGTGGAGGTGTTTTTCCTTGTACGACGCGGGTGCGGAGATTAGGCTAAATCCTCAGGCTGCATGAAACAATTCACGAGAATCCTGTTGCTGGCGATTATTGCGAGCTTCGGCCTGGGCGTGGCGTGCATGGTCGCGGTGGGCGCGAACCCTGCGCTGACGGGCAGTGTGGTGGCTTGGGTGGGTGGGGTTTTCGTTGTGCTCTATTTTTCCCTGTGCGCGATCGCGGTTCCCTTTTCCGTATGGGTGTTGGCGCGGCGTTCCTTGCGCGAAACGGCGGGGGCTGCGATTCCTATGGTCACGTTGGCGATTGCTGTCTATGCCCTGTATGGCGCGGTGACGGGTGTCATTCGCTACCAGCAGGCGACGGAGAAGCAGCGAAGTGTGGAATTGCAGCGTGGCGCGGGGGTACAAGTGCCCCGCGCGGAGTAGTTCGCCAGCCCATTTCGGGCAGTTGACAGGGCGTTGACCCCTACCTATCATGCCGGGACTCCGAAGTAGGATGAGCCTAACGGAGGCTGTTCTATTATGCCTACATACGAATACGAATGTCAGAAATGCGGACATCATTTTGAGAGGTTCCAAGGTATCAACGAGGAACCCGTGAAGCGTTGCCCCGAATGCAAGGGCAAGGTATCGCGGCTGCTGGGCACGGGCTCGGGCATCATTTTCAAGGGGTCTGGTTTCTACGCCACGGACTATCGCAGCCCGACGTATCAGGCGGCGGCGAAAGCGGACAAGGCGACGAAGTCGGATACAGCAACAAAGAGCGACACGACCGCGACCAAGGCTGACACGGGGAAGAAGGCGGACAAGACGCCGCGAAAGGGATCATGAAGCCACAGGTGGAATGCAGAAGGTGCGGGCAGAAGAACGAGATCAACCGGGTTTTCTGCAGCAAGTGCGGGACCAAGCTGGATCTGTCGCATCTCGTTGCGGGCAAGCCCCGGCGCAGCTTCGGTCAAATGCTCGTTGCGGGCATCCGACTGCTGGTGCTGGTGGCGGTTGTCGGCGCCGTATCGTTGATGTTGTGGCCGGTGGTGCCTACGAGTCCGTGCGGAACGGCGTCGGACGCTGCGTTGGTGGAGCAGCGGATCACGGCCATGGCACGCTCCGTGGAATTTGGACGCTTCGTGGTCGAAGTTTTCTCCGATGCGGAGGCCAACGCGTTCCTTGCGGAGATGCTGAAGAAGGACGCCTCGGCGGGGACGTCGGCCGGTTATCGGCTTGGTATCGAAGACATCCGGCTCACCTTTACGTCGGCGGATTTTGTGGTACTTGTACTCGCCAAGTGGGGGCCGGTAGCCCTATCGTACGAAATCACGGGTGTGCCCGAACTGGGCGGAAACGGCTTCAGCGTTCGGGTGAAGAACGCCCGATTGGGGCATTTGCCCATGCCGGGGCCTGCGGGTGATTGGATGCTGGATCGGGTGGCGGGTATATTCCAGCGCATGGATCGGGAACGCGCGATCCTCAACAATGCATCGAGGTTGGATTTAATCGAGGGGCGTATGCGGGTAGCGACCCGCGGTTCGTAACGTATTGCGGGACAGGTCGACCTAACGCGAGGAAGCCACATGAGAGACAAAGAAGAATTTTTCAGTATTCTCAACAGCATCGATGGCAAGGAGTTTACCGAGTACTCGAAGCTGATCGGTGATTTCGATTTCTCCCGCTACGTGGTCAGGATCACGCAGGTGCATGGTGATTCGGAGGGCGGCACCACGCTCTTCCTCGTTCGTGTCCCGCAGATTATTGCGGAGTTTCCGCCGAAGCTCTTCAACACGCCGGTGCGCCGTACGGCACTCGAGGATTTCCTCACGAGGAAGATTGCCAGCCGCATCGAGGGCATCGCCCGCTACGACGATCAGGGCGTATCGCGCCGCCGCCTGTCAATCGCCTGTCCCGGGCAGAAGATTCTTCCGCGTTCGGCGCTCATCGTGACGGATGAATACATCGAGGCGCGCATCTATGTGAACCTTCCTGTGCGTGAGGGTAAGGTGGCGGGCGATGCGGCTCGCGAAACATTCTTTGAGGACCTGCCGACGGTCATCAACGCTGCGCTCATTTACTGCAATCTCAGCGAGCGCGAAATTGTCGACTTCGTGAACCTGATGGAAGATGCGGACCAGATTCGTCAGGTCTTGCCGACGCGCGGATGGGTCAGTTTTGTTGCCGAAGGAGCCCTTGTGGCGCGCGCGCCTCACTCGGACCTTCCGGACTACGATCACCTGGCGCCGCTGACGGTCGATGATCGCATGGCGGTGGACCTTGAAGTCCCGAATTCCGGTACCGTGCGTGGCTTTGGTGTGCCGACGGGTGTGACGGTGATCCTGGGTGATCTCTACTCCGGTCGCGCCGAATTGATGAGGGCGTTGGCTTCGGGCATCTACAATCACATTCCCGGCGACGGCCGCGAATTGGTGATCACGGTGCCGGACGCGGTCTATGTGGCGGCCGAGAAGGGGCGGAGTGTTCAGCGGGTGGATATCAGCGCCTTCCTCCATGAAGGCCCCGGTGGCACGGCGACCCGGCAATTTTCCTGCGCCTATGCCGACCCTTGTGCGGCGCAGGCTGCGGGTACGGTCGAAGCGATCGAGGTGGGTGCGCGCGTGCTGATGTTTGACGAGTTGGATTCGTCGCCCGAGTTTCTCGGGATGGACTCCCGCGTCGCGGCCCTGATGCCTGGCGTGGAAACGCGGGTGACGCCGCTGGCTGCGCGTGCGCGGCAGATAGCCGATGAACTGGGTGTTTCGATTGTGGTTGCGGGTATGGCCTCCGTCGCAGAGTTCATTCCCGTTGCCGACACGGTGCTTCGCATCGAAGGCTTCAAGGTGTTCGATGTCACGAAGGACGTGAAGGATCTGAACATCCCGGTTCGTTCCTCCAAGGCGAAGGGCGGGGAGGTGGCACACCTCGTGGACAAGAAGCGTGCCGTTGTGCCGAGCAGCATCGATCCGGGCATCGGCCGGTACGACGCGTGCATCGACGCGCCGAACAGCCACACGTTGCTCTTTGGGCGTGCGGGCATCGACTTGAGCGGCGTTTTGCAACTCGCGGATGTTTACCAGACGCGCACCATCGGTCGTATTCTCTACTACGCCAAGCTTCGGTACATGGACGAGGCGCGCCCGATTCCCGAAATCCTCGATCTCGTCGATCGCGATCTCAGCACCGAGGGTTTGGAGACGCTCACGCGCGATCTTCGTGGCGACCTGGCTCGCCCCCGCCGGTACGAGATTGCCGCCGCGCTCAACCGGCTCACGACGCTTCGCATTTCGCAGGCGGCGGAATAGATTGCCGTAGTGCTGCGGTCCGGGGTAGGGGCGTGTCTCGCGTCGACTTCTTGAAGTCGTGAAACTTGTCATCCAGCGTGTCAAACAGGCCGGCGTGACGGTGGACGGGCGTGAAGTGTCGCGCATCGGTCCCGGGGCGCTGATTCTCGTGGGCGTGGCGAAAGGCGATACCTCCGCCGACATCAAGTACCTTGCCCGCAAGACTTCGCAGCTTCGAATCTATGACGACGAGCAGGGCAAACTGAATGCGGCCATTGATGCGCGCAAGGGAACCTTCCTTGCCGTCAGTCAGTTCACCCTCTATGCCGATTGTGCGAAGGGCAATCGTCCAAGCTACATCGAGGCGGCACAGCCCGAGGATGCCAACCGTCTCTACGAGGACTTCTGCCGCGAGCTCCGCCTGCTGGGGCACGTGGTGCAAACCGGTGTGTTCGGGGGCAGAATGGCCGTGGACCTGGTGAATGACGGTCCGGTCACCATCATTCTTGAAAGCCGTGGCCGTGTCCAGCCGTAGGCGGTTTGTGAGATTCATGAGGCGATCGTTTGTCAAAATGGCCGTTGCCGCGGCATGCGCGGGGCTTGTCGTTCCGCTGTTCTCCGCCCGCGCGGGGGATCCCCCTGTGCCCGCAGCAAACACGCCGGGCGCCACCATCATCAGCACCTCCCATCGGTTTCTCGTGTCCGGCATGAGTTCGGCGGAGAACGCCGCGCTGGCCACCGCCGCCGAGGATGTGGCGGACAGGATCGAAAGCGTAATGGGCCGACGCATGCCTTTTCAGCGCGGCCAGACGCTCCAGTTGTCCGTGCGATACCAGGAAGACAATCCCCGATCGCAGGTGATCAAGGCGCAGGGTTGGGTTGATCGACAGCTTGCACAAAAACTGGTCATCATCAATCCCGCCACGGCGGACCAGGAGGACATTCTGGAGGGGCTGTGCTGGCTGATGCTGAACAGCTACGTGGTCGGTCGGCAAACCTTCGAAGAACGCACGACGCGGCTCGGAACGGTGCCCGACTGGTTGTCCGTGGGTTTCGCCCAATCGATGTATCTCTCGCTGCGCGCGAGGAACAGCCACGTTGTGCTGAGGCGATGGCAGCGGGATGAATCGGTTGCGCTGACGGACATCATGGTGCTTGAGTATTTGCCTGAGGGACGCTGGGCCGAGAAGGCATTCTGCGGCGTGGCGGTCGACTGTCTTGCCGAGCAGCCGCGTGCTGGCGAGGTGTTTGGTGCGATGATGGAGCGGCGCGCGCGCGGGGGAAAGATATCGGCAGATTGGCTTGCGGAGGTGGTTACCGGACAGCCGAAAGCGCGCGATCTGGAAAAGATATGGGATCTTTGGATCGCCCAGCAATCCAACGTGAAACGCCAGTTGGGTGGGATCACGGAGGAAGATATTGCCGCGCTGCGGGCCCAGATGACCGTCCGGCCGGAAGAATTCGGCATCGTCGCAGCCACCAATGCGCCGTCCGAGATGGACTTCGCTGAACTGGTGGAATATCGGGGCGAGCCGTGGATGGTTTCGCTGGCCGCGGTGCTCAGCTTGAAGGTGAAAGGTCTGGGTCTGGGCGCATCACCGGAATTCCGCAGGGTCACGAATCTGTATGGGGAGTTTCTGGACGGATTGGCCCAGCACGCCGCGGCGGGATGGTTTTCCCGGCTCGTTCGCAATGTGCCTTCACGCCGCGGATTGGAGCGCCTGTTGGCTTCGGCGGATGAGGGGCTGGAAGTTTATCGCCAGGAGTTGAAAGCCCGCGAGGAATATGTGACGGACGTGGAGCGCGAGTCGCGCGGCGGGTGGATGGCGTCGGATACGAATGAAATTGCCCGGATGGATCGCACGATTCCTCGATCGGATCTCCAGCGCTACGTGGACGAAATCGAGAAGCAGATCCCATAGCCCCGTCATGCTTGACTCTTGGCCGAAGGCCGATACGCTCATCTGCGACGGGAGGCAACGTGAAAACCAGCGCATCAAAGCGGAAGACGACCGTGGGCGATATCGATGCCGAAGTACTCGATTTCACCGCGGGTCAGGACATCGAGCTCGATATGGAGCTGGTGGGCGCGGACTGTCTTGGTTCGGCGGCCCACGTGACCATGCTTTCGAAGATGCCGGTCAAGCCCCCGATCTTCACGCAGGCAGAGCGGCGGCAGGTTGTCCGGGCGCTGAACGACATTATGACGTCCTGGCGGAAGTGCGAATTTCAAATCACGCTGGACGATCAGGACGTTCACATGGCGGTGGAGCGGGTACTCACCGACAAGCTGGGTGATCTGGGCAAGAAGGTTCATACCGGCCGGAGCCGGAATGATCAGGTGGCTGTGGATCTGCGGCTTTATGCGAAGGAGCAGATTCTCGGAGGCCTGGCGGAGACTGCCGCATTGGCCGATGCGCTGCTCGTGTTTGCGCGGAAGCACATGGCCGAGCCGATGGTGGGGCGGACCCACATGCAACCTGCGATGCCGAGTTCGGTTGGACTCTGGGCTTCCGCGTTCGCCGAGAGCCTGCTCGACGACATGGGCATGTTGATGGCGGCTTATGACATGAACGACCGGTCGCCGCTGGGTTCGGCGGCGAGCTACGGCGTTCCGCTTCCGCTCGACCGGCAGTTCGTTTCTGACCTGCTGGGTTTCAGCGCGCCGGTCCACAACGTGCTCCATGCGAATAATGCGCGGGGCAAGGTGGAGTCGATTGTGCTGTTCGCGTTCGGCCAGGCGATGCTGACGCTCTCGCGGCTTGCGCAGGATCTCATCATCTTCTCCATGCCGGAGTTCGGTTACTTCGAACTGCCGGCGGAGTTTTGCACGGGCAGCAGCATCATGCCGCAGAAGCGGAATCCCGACGTACTCGAGTTGATCCGGGCCAAGGCCTCGAAGGTGCTTTCCGGCGTATCGTGCGTGATGGAACTGATCCGGGCCGCGCCTTCGGGTTACAACCGGGATCTGCAGGAGGCGAAGGGGCCCTTCATCAAGGGGTTGCGGATGACGCGGTCCAGCCTTCGGATCATGACGCGGTTGATCAAGGGCGTTAAGATCAGCCGGTCGGCGTTGTTGAAAGGTTTCTCTTCCGGCGTGTTTGCGACCGATCATGCGTTGCAGCTTGTGGCGAAGGGCATCCCGTTCCGGGACGCCTATCACCAGACCAAGCAGCATCTGGATGCGCTGGAAAAGCAGAATCCGTTTGAAGCCATTGCGCGGAAGACGCATCTCGGTGCGACAGCCGGCCTGGATTTCAAGGGGATGATGGCGCGGGTGAAGGAAGTCGAGGGCTTTGTCCGGGACGAAGAAGCGGCGCTCCAGAAAGTCGCACGGAATCTGCTGCGCGGTTGATGGGGCGATCCTACATCTTGCCGGCGGCCCGCTTCCGCACAATGTCGAGGTTGGCCGCTGCATCCCTGTTCTGAGGATTCACTTTCAGTTCGTTGAGGAGCAAGCGTTCTGCCTCGGCATACCGGCCTGCGCGCGCGTGGAGAATGGCCAGGCTCATCCGCGGGCCCTGAATGAAGGGCGCGAAGCGGATTGCGTATTCATAAGCCTGCGCGGCCTCGGCATACCGGCCCAGTTCTTCCTTGATCGCGCCGAGGCAGTACCAGATTGCCCCGTTGCTGGGTACCCACTGCAACGACTTTTCATAGGCCTCCTCCGACTCGCGCCACATCTTGCGATCGGAGAAATATGAGCCACGCCACTGGTGGACCAGGGCCCATGCCTCGCGCTCGAGACGATGCGAGTTCGGGGTGGGCTCCGGGCTGGCATCTGGATGCTCGGAGCGCCAGCGTGCATCGGCTGCGCGTGCGTCATCCACCGTTACGGGATGATCCATAACCTGGAATAGATAGCCCGCGGGAAGCAGCCATGGTGCTGTTCGCGTGTGGCCGGGTGAGTACTCGATGAACAGGGGCGTGGAGGCCGCAGCATCGCAGTCCAGCGGAGGTATGCGGAGCGGTTGCATGTCGGGCTCCATCACCGTTTCCGTGAGGTACCTGACCTTCTCGTCACGACTCCACATCTCGTTCTTCGAAGCGAGAGCCTCGATGGTGTTGAGCACGGGAACAAGTCCATAGACGACCCAGAGGCCCGGTTCCTTGGGATAGACATATGTGCGATAAGCGAGCATGTGAGAAAGATTGTCGGAGCTCACGACAATGGCTGCGGGGCGGGGAAGGGGGGCGAGGACGTCTCTCAGGAAATCGGTCGGAGCCGTCCACGAACGAAGCGACGAACGGCGCACGTTGGCCCCGGCGGTTGCGGCCATGAGCAGCAGTACGGCTGCCGCGGCGAGTGGGGCTGATCGCCATCGCTTGCGCGCGAGATCGCCCAGAACGGAGAGGCCGATTCCGGCCGAGAGAGCCAGGCCGAGGTAAAGGGGAAGGTGATAGTCTGTGACGCCGTACTGGCGGATGTAGGTGATGTCGAGGAGGTCCTGCTTCATGTGCCCCATCAGGATGCCTATGGAGTAAGGAACGATAGCGACAGCGAGGTAGCTGAGAAAAAGCAGACGGCGGCGCGTGAGAGCGACGAACCCGACGGCGGCCATGCACAAGCCGGCGACACCGATCTGTCCCAGGGGATTGTAGGAAGCGATCCATTCGGCCACGAATCCGCGGGGTGCGGCGGACAGGGGACGGAAGGTCCACTGCTTTCTGCAGAGGGCCCAGAGCAGGCGCTGTGGGGTCTCGATGTTGCCGAAGTCGAGCAGGGGGTTCTGTCTTGAGCGCCAGATCACCCACACAAACGCAAGTAACGCGAGGCCCACGCCGACGCCGGCGGCGGCTGCGCTCTTGAAGAGCGCCGTGGGTTTGCGAGGGGTGCCCACACTGTTCCAGATGGTCCACACGACCAGCAGGCCAAGGACGGCCTGCGTCAGGTGGTTGTCGATGGCGAGCCCCCAAAGCAGGCCCAGCCCGAAGGGTGGTGCCAGGTTCCATCTGCTATTGGCAGCGGGTACCTCAGCCCGGGCGGTCATGTGCGTACTCAGCAGTAACATCCCGGCTATGAGAGCCGTCATCAGGGTGTACTGTTCGGTGGTTGTCGATTGTTCCAGAAATGCGGGAGAATGCATCAGCACCAGGAAGCTGGCGAGGCCCGCGACATGCGGCGCCCATTTCGGCGCGTCTGCGGAAAGAACACTGTGCGACCAGCGCTGGGTAATTTGACAAAGCAGTCCGGCCGTCAATGCGGCGCAGAATCCGGTGAAAACATTGGTGCCTCGCGCGGGGTCCGCAAAGTGCAGGAGCCGGATGAAGAGATGGGCAAAGATGACCCAGCTGGGGGCTCCGGGCGGGTGGGGCATGCCTGCGGACGCCGCAGCCATGGCAAACTGCCCGCTATCATGAAAGGTGACCGAGGGCGCGGCACTGAGCCAGAAGACCGCCATTGCCACAGCGAACACCGCGAAAGAAAGAAGCCACATTCTGGTTGTTTGCTGTAGCCATGGATGGCCATTCAGCGCTGATACGGCTCGATGAGGGCGTGAGTCGAGGTCGCGTTGCATGGCGAACAAGTTAGCGGATTTTACATTATCATGCACGATGAAATGGGTTATTATAGCGGCGCATGTAGAGAGGGGAATCGCGATGAGTGCAGCTCTTGAGTTGGTGAATTTGGAGGTCCAGTTCCCCGCGCGCGGCGAGGTCGTCCGAGCGCTCCAAGGGGTCAGCCTGCAGGTCAACCCGGGGACGGTGTTCGGGTTCCTGGGACCTAATGGCGCGGGCAAAACAACAACGATGCACGTTTTGCTCGGCTTTGTGGAGCCGACTTCGGGGTCAGCGCGAATCTTCGGGGAAGATGTCAGTAAGTCCCTTGCGCGTCAGCGCATTGGGTACCTGCCGGAGCATCCAGAGACCTATCGTTTTCTGACCTCGCGAGAATTGTTGCGCATGGCGGGCAGGCTCTTCGGCATGGGAGGGGAGTCCCTGCGCCGGCGCATTGATGAGCTGTTGCATATGGTCAATCTCGAGGCGGCGGCAGACCGCCGCATTGGCACCTACTCGCGCGGCATGATGCAGCGTGTGGGTCTGGCGCAGGCGCTGATCAACGATCCTGATCTCGTGATCCTGGATGAGCCGACGGGCGGACTCGATCCGTTGGGCCGGATGGAAGTCCGTTCCATCATCGCCGATCTTCGGACAAGGGGTAAGACCGTGTTCTTCTCCTCGCATGAGCTTTCCGAGGTGGAACTGGTGTGCGATCACATCGCCATTCTGGCGGCTGGCAGGGTTGTGGCTCAGGGCGCGGCGCAGGAACTTGTGGGTCCGAACGAGAGGTTGGAGCAGTTCTTCCTGCGCGTGGTGCAATCGGTGGAGGCACGGACATGAATCGCACAACGACCATCAGCAGCGTGGTCTGGATCGAGATGATCCGCCGCAAGGATGTCTATGTCCTGCTGATTCTCCTGCTCGCGTTGCTGTTCATCCTGATGTCGCTGAACGTGTTCGGTCTTGGAGCCGTCGTGGGTTACGTGGCGGACATCGGGCTCGTGTTTGCGTGGCTGTTTTCGGTGATCCTGTGTGTCAGTCTCACGGCGCGCCAACTGCCGCAGGAAGAAGCGAAGGGCACGATCTATCCGTTGCTGGCAAAACCGATCACGAGGGCAGAACTGGTGTTGGGCAAGTGGCTGGGCGCGTGGAGCGCTTCGGCGGCCTGCACACTGCTCTTCTATGCCGTGATCCTGGTGGTGTTGCGTCTGAGGGGTGGGTCGTTGAATGTTGCATGCCTGGCCCAGGCTGTGCTGCTTCATCTTGTTGCGCTGGCCATTGTGGGCGGGTGCGCCTTGCTGTGCTCCACGCGGATGACCTATGGCGCGGCGGCCTCGGTGGGCTACGTTGTACTTGCGGCGTGCTTCGCGGTTGTGCCCCGTGTGCCGGAGCTGTTGATGTATGAGCGCGGCGCCTCGAGTACAGCGATGTTGGGTCTTTACTACGCATTGCCGCACCTTGAACTGTTTGATCTTCGGCAGAGATTGGTGCATGACTGGGGGCCGGCGCCTTGGGGCGTGGTGGGCGGAGTCGTGTTGTATGGCCTGCTGTGGGCGGTAATTTTCATCACGCTTTCGTGGATGGCCTATCGCAACAAGCGGTTCAAGAGAGGTGCGATGTCCGCGTGACTGCTTCCTCACGAGTACGGCGGGTGATTCCACTGGCTGTTGTGCTGGTGTTGTGGGGGGTGGTGTTCACCTTGGCGTGCCGGCTGACGCAGACTTCGCCGAGTGAGCGGGCCGGCGAGTTGTCCGTGGCGGGCCAGGTGTTTGGTGCGAGTCGCATGGCCTTCAGTAGCTCGTTCTTTACCGAGGCCGACAACTACTTTCACATGGGGGTTGGTCACGTGCTGCCGAAAGCCATTACCAACGATTTCATTCAATCATGGCGTGCAGCCATCCAGCCGTCCGGCCATGTGCATGCCGAGGGGTTGGCTGTTCGGGAGATCATGCCTTGGCTGGAGTTCGCCGTTCGCACCAATCCACACAACGTGGATGCCTATCTGACGGCCGCCTATTGGCTGGGCGTGGCGGGGCGATCGGACTTGGCGGAGCGTGTGCTGATGCAGGGGCAGCAGGACAATCCCGGCGACTACCGGATGCTTGGAGAGCGGGCCAAGATGTTGTTTGACCGTCACGACGACCTCAAGGCCGCCGCGTTATTGGATGAGGCGCTCCGCCTGTGGCCGAGCACGCTGGATCCGAAAGACGAGCAGGCCCTGCTTGATTTGTCGTCCATGTTGAGTTACCGCGCCTTCCTGCATGAGCTGAAGGGTGAGCGGCAGGCTGCACTGGCTTTGTTCAAGAAGGCCCTGGCTGCATCCCCGAACAATGCCGGACTCGACAAGCGGGTGCGTGCGATCGAGGCTGGCGAGGATATGACGGAGAAGGATCGTGCCGTCTGGAATACGGTCTTCGGGCGCAAGATGAAGGATTCGCGCGAGGGTGAAGCGGGTCGCATTCCTCGAGATGATGATGACGACGAGATGAACTGAAGCGTGAAGTGGCGGAGCGGAACCGGGTTATGTATCTTGAGTTCTATGGTTTGAAGGAGATGCCGTTCAATATCACGCCTGATCCGCGTTTCCTTTTCTTTTCGCAGCAGCATCGCGAAGCGTTTGATCATCTCATCTACGGCATTGAGCATCGCAAGGGCTTCATCGAGTTAACAGGCGAAGTGGGATCCGGCAAGACGACCTTGTGCCGCGCGATTCTCTCCAAGCTCTCCAGTCGCGTGAAGACGGCGCTTGTGTTGAATCCGTCTCTCTCGCAGACGCAATTACTTCGCGCGATCCTCAATGACTTCGGCATCGAGGTGAAGGGGCGGGATCGACTGAGCTACATTGAGCAACTCAACGCCTATCTGCTGACGCAGATGAAGGAAGGCAACAACGTGGCGGTTGTGATTGATGAAGCACAGGACTTGCACCCGACGGTGATGGAACAGGTGCGGCTGCTTTCCAACTTGGAAACGGATCAGCACAAGCTGATGCAGATTGTACTCGCAGGACAGCCTGAACTCAGCGCGCGGCTGGCGCGGCCCGAGTTGAGGCAGTTGCGCCAGCGGATCATGGTCCGGTGTTGCCTGCGGCCGTTGACGGAAGATGAGACGGGCCAGTACATTGAACACCGGTTGCAGGTGGCGGGCGCGAACGGCAGTGTGCGTTTTCTGCCCGGGGCCGTGCGCCAGGTGTATAACTACGGCAAGGGTATCCCCCGGATGATCAACGGTTTGTGTGACCGAGTGATGTTGGCTGGTTATGTGGCAAAGAACAAGATGATCGGCGAGGCGGAGGTCGAGAGGGCGGTGGCCGACATGGAGGCAGTTCGATGAGTCTCATCCAGGAAGCCCTCAGGCGGAAGGACGACGACGACGGTGGCGACAAGAACCAGAAGGCTGCCGCCCCGGTAACGCCTGCTGTTCCGCCTGCCGCTCCAAAACTGTCTGTCAAGGCGCCCGCCAAACGTTCGGTGGCCAAGTCGCCTGCCAAGATGCCCGCCAAGGTGATGCCGTCCGTGGCAGAAGGGGATGTCCCGCCTGCGACAGCAGAACAGGCGCCCGAAGTCGCGGAGTCTCCATCCGGCGACAAGAAACCTGCCTCGCGCATGGGTCTGGTTATCGGCGTTTCTGTGGGGGCGGCCGTTGTGGTCATTGGCGCGTTCGCTGCGTTCATGCTGTTGCTTGATAAGGAGCCCGAGAACGAACTGGTGGTTCCTTCGCGGTCCGGCACGACGGCTTCCCGGCCTCAACGCACCACGCCATCAACCGACGCCGCGACTGCGGCGCCCGCGCAGCCGGCGAAAACAGAAAGCGCACCTGCCGCTGTTCCGGAGGTTCCCGTGGAGCCGCCGAAGCCAAGGCTTGAGGCTGTTCCGCAGCCGGCGCAAGTTGTTGCCCCATCCGTGACGGTGGAAGTCGCGGTCTCTCCTCAGCCCAAGGTGGAACCCCCGGCACCCGCGGTGCAACCGGCGAGCCCTCCGCCGCCCGCCGCACCTGCGGAGAAGAAGCCCGCACCCGCCCCGGTCCAGAAGGCGGCGGCAACTCCGGCGCCTGCGGTCAAGACACCTGCGGCGGCTGTCGCACCCGCGGCGGACACGGAACCCGTTGAGGAGCCTGCTCCGCCTCCCGAGATCAAATGGCCGCATCTGAAAGTGGTCGGAACGATGGCAGGCCGGGGGGGTGGATCAGCCATCATCAACGGCACGATTGTATCCGTCGATGAACGGATGGAAGGCGTGAGGCTTCTTGAAGTGAGTCAGACTGCGTGTGTGTTCGAATACCAAGGCGAGACGCAGATGGTACGTGTTGGCCAGACGACGTGGTGACGCTGCCCAGCTACTTGGCCTTGTCTTTGTTGTCCTTGGCGTCTTGGAATTCCAGGGCTTTGCGAATGCTGCTGAGGCAGGAATCGTAGGTCTCGGCGGCAACCAGGTAGAAATGGCACTTGCGCCCCGTGGTCCGGCGGACATCCTCCTGGAGTTCCGTATCGTACGGGTTCAGAATCGCCACCAACAAGTCCTCTCCCATGGCTTCAAAGGGAAGGGCCGCCCTATGCATCATGAATTCGATGGGCAACATCTTGTAGGCATCCTTCTGAACTTCGAAGTTGGTCAGAGAGAGAATCGGCAGACCGCTGTCGGTGGATATGAAGTTCATGACCTTTTCGATATTCTTAAAGGTGCGGTCATGAAGAACATGGAGCACGGTGATCGGGACCTCAATGTGGCGTGAAGAGTTCTCCGACAGATCGTGTACGACGTTGGAGTAGTCTTCCTGAGACAACTCGCCGGCCTGCGTAAGATTCCATGCGAGGGCCAGTTCGGGTGTGATATCGACAGCCTTGCGCTTGTTCTCTGCAGCCCTCGAAGTGGCGGTGGCCGCCGAGGGTTTCTTTTCCAGCAGTTTTTCCAGCCGCGCGATAGTCTCCTGTGCCTCGGGGCTGCTGCCCCCGATGGAGTTGAGTTTGGAGATGAGGTCCGGGGCGGAATCCTTGTCGCCGTCTTCCGCGGCGGTCTGTCCGAGGCGGACGAGGTACCCGAGGGCGGTGGCCAAGTCGCCGATCTGGCGGTAGGCGTCAAAAAGGGTTTCGAGTGCGAGGCGGTCATTCGGCACGGCTTCGAGAATCTGCTCGAAGGCGGCAATTACGTCGCGCACTTCGGACTCGGTGGAGTCCTTGGTCTTCTTGGGTTCTTTTTCCATAACTCGGCGCTCGATTTCTCCGCTGGTCGCGGGTAATTATACGTTTAAGTTGGTGCTGCGCCACACGGTTTTTCTCCTAATGCACAAACTGTGCCATGGAGAAGCAATGGCGAAGGTGGCTCAGAACGCATGGCGACACAGCAATGCAACGAAACGCCGGCCATCCGGGTCCGTACTTCCGCTTCACAATACCCCTGTCAGCATGGCGCAAAACGGCTCACATTCTCAAGTTTGACACGTCTTGCGCCGTTCCGCATGGACAGAACGGCGGGTTTGGACCTGTTTGCGTCCCGCGCAGCCGGCTGGCACCTGTTCTGCTTTAATGATGATCGTCAAAGGAAATGAGAGGGCAACATGGCCGCTGAATCAGCAACTGTGAGCGAGAGAGTCATCGATATCCTGATCAAACGCAAGGTGGTGAAGGCCGAGCAGCTCAGTGAGCTCCGAAATGAAGCCGCGACCAGCGGCGTACGGATTGAGAAGCTGTTGGTGGACCGCCGGGTCGTTCCTCCGCCGCTTATGGCTCTCGCGCTCTCGGAGTATTTGAAAATGCCGCCGCTCACGCTTGCGCATTTCACTCCCTCGACCGAATTGCTCGACCTGGTGCCAAGGGAGATGCTGCAGAAGCACATGATGATTCCGCTCGCCAAGGTTGGCCGGCAATTGACGTTGGCCCTGGGTGATCCGTTCGACGTGATCGGCCTCGAGGAAGTCCATGCACAGACGAACCTTGAAATCGTGGCGGTGGTGGTGGCCGAGAAGGAGGTCGCGGATATTCTTCAACGCTTCACGCGCGAGCCGAGCCAGGACCTTGACGACATTATCCGTGACGTCAGCGAAGGTGAAGTCGAGGTAGGCCACGAGGAAAAAGAAGAGGTCAGCCTCGAAGAGATGCTCGAAAGCGCGGGTGACGCGCCCGTGATTCGTATCGTGAACTCGGTCATGATCGAGGCGATGCGGAAGCACGCGAGCGATATTCACATTGAGCCGATGGAGAAGATGATCCGTCTGCGTCACCGCATTGACGGCATTCTGTATGAGAATCCAAGTCCGCCAAAATCGCTGCAGAACGCGATCATCTCCCGTATCAAGATCATGTCGAACCTGAACATTGCCGAGCGCCGCGTCCCGCAGGACGGTCGCTTCAAGATCCGCGCGATGGGCAAGGAGGCGGATATCCGTGTCAGCATTCTGCCCACGGTGCATGGTGAGAAGATCGTCATGCGTATCCTCGACAAGTCGTCCCTTGCGCCCAGCCTCTCGGCGCTAGGGTTGGATCCGAAGGCTTATGAGAACCTGAAGTATGCCATCAACCAGCCGCATGGCATGTTGCTGGTCACAGGGCCGACGGGCAGCGGCAAGACGACCACGCTGTATTCTGCCTTGCAGGAGTTGAATACCACGGACGTGAATATCATCACCGTGGAAGACCCGGTGGAGTACCAGTTGCCGGGCATCAACCAGGTGCAGACACACGCGGAAGTCGGATTGACCTTTGCGGCGGGTCTTCGATCCATCCTGCGTCAGGACCCGGATATCGTGATGGTCGGTGAAATCCGTGACGGTGAGACCGCCGCGATCGGCGTGCAGGCGGCCCTCACGGGTCACTTGGTGCTCAGTACGTTGCACACGAACGATGCCGCGGGTGCGGTGGCCCGGTTGCTTTACATGGGTATTGAAGCCTTTCTGTTGGCATCCTCGCTGGTCATGACGCAGGCCCAGCGTCTCTATCGAAAGGTTTGTCCGACCTGCAAGAAGGAGCGCGAGCTGCCTCGTGAGATACTGCGGCTCAACCATATTCCCGAGGAGACTTTTGCGGGGGCCACGCTTTACGAGGCGCAAGGATGTCCAAAATGTTTCAACACGGGTTACAAGGGTCGAGGCGCGCTCATGGAGATCCTGCTGGTGGACGAGCACATCAAGGCGATTATGCTGAAGGACTCCAGCGCAGGCGCGATCCGCGATCAGGCGGTCAAGAGCGGCATGATGACGTTGCGCGACGTGGGTTTACAGAAGGCGAAGGACGGGGTAACCACCATAGAAGAGATCCTGATGGTCACGAGCGGCGAGTAAGGAGAGAGTCACATGCCACCACCCAAGGTGCCCGGCAACAAGCCTCAGTCTTTTCCGACGCCAGCAGGTGCCGCGCCGCACCTGAAGAAGAAGAAGATCCCCGGCGCCAAGAAGATCAAGATGAAGGAGTTGCCGGCGTTCACGCGGCAGCTTGGCGCGATGTTGTCTGCGGGGTTGCCCGTGGTGCAGACGCTGGAGGCTCTCCAAGAACAGTCGCTCAACAAGGTTTTCCAAGGCGTCATCGCCGGCGTGAAGACGCAGATCGAGGGTGGCGCATCGTTCTCCGAGGCGCTGTCGCAATATCCCGACATATTCGACGAGCTCTATATCAGTATGTTGAAAGCGGGCGAGAGCGGCGGCTTGCTGGCGGAAACCACGACGCGAATCGCGAGCTTTCTGGAAGCTGCCGCGCGCCTGCGGCGCAAGGTGAAAGCGGCCATGATGTACCCGAGCATCGTCATGACCGTTTGCTTGATCCTTGCGGCGAGTATGATCATCTGGATTGTGCCGGTGTTTGCCAGTATCTACAAAGACTTCGGGTCGAAGCTCCCGGGACCGACCCAGTTCCTGGTGGATGTCAGTGATTGGCTGAAAGCGAACGCGCTGATTGCCGTTGCGATCATCGTTGTCATCGCCATCGCCTTCGGCAAGTTCAAGAAGACACCCAAGGGCGCTTACGTGATGGACGGCTTCGCCCTGAAGTTCCCGGTCCTCGGGGAGTTGACCCGGAAGGTGGCCCTCAGCCGTTTTGCCTCCACCTTTGCCCAGTTGACCAGAAGTGGGGTGCCGATTCTTCAGACCATGGAAATCGTGGCGTATGCCACCGGCAACAAGGTGCTGGGCAAGGTCATTCTCGAGGCCAAGGCCACGGTTGAACGCGGCGAGCCGTTGTCCATCGCGCTCGACAAGAGCAAGCAGTATCCACGGCTGATGATCCACATGCTCTCTGCCGGTGAGAAAACGGGCAAGGTGGACGAAATGCTTCAGAAGATCTCCGAGTTCTATGCCGACGAAGCAGAAACGATGATCGGCGGCCTGACGCAACTGATTGAACCGTTGCTCATCGTCTTCATGGGCGTTGTCATCGGCGGCATCGTCGTTTGCATGTTTTTGCCGATCTTCAAGATGCACGAGGTCATCTCGATGTAAGGCGGGCTGTGCCGCCCATTCGGGAAGGCGCCGATGGCAGGACAACCATCCAGGAGCGGGGGATTGCGTGTGTGGTCGGGGTTGCTGGGCCTCATGCTCGCCCGCCTGGTCGTTCTCAGTGGCCTCCTTCTTGGGCTTGCCCTGCTCCTGCCGGGTGACAGCATGGCCTTTTACGCCTTCATGGCGCTGGCCTACACGATCAGCATTCCCTACGCACTATGGCTGCGGAGCCAGAAGAGCCTGGCCCATGTAGTCCCGATGCAGTTCCTCGTGGACCTCGTGGTGGTGACGGGAGTTGTCTATTTCACGGGAGGGCTGAGGAGCGAGTTGTTCATGTTGTACCCGCTGATCATCCTCTCGGCGGCAACGGTCACAGCGCCGGACCACGCGCTGAAACTCACCGCGTTCAGCGCCATCATTTATGTGACACTTGTGGTCTTGATGCAGCAGGGTGTGCTGATCGGCTACGCCAAGGACGGTGGTCCTGTGCCACAAACGGAACTGGCGCGTACGCTGATCCTGAGGCTCTTCATCTTTGCGTGCTTTGGGCTGGCGGGCGCCTACGTGTCGGAGCGGTGCCAGGTATCTGATCGCAAACTGGCCAAGTTCCGCGATATGGCCGAGGTCTTCTTCCGTCACGTCCAAGCCGGGCTCGTGTTGTTGGACAGCGACGGCACTATCCTGATGGTGAACGAGCGGGCGTGCAGGTTGTTAGGACAGTCGGAGAACCGTATCTTGCGGGCTCCCATCCAGAGTCTCGTGGGCATGGGGACGATCACGCCGGGAGAGAAACAGGAGAAAAGCGGCGCAGCCTGTTATCTCCGCCGACCTGACGGCTCCATGTTCCCGATTGGTTTTGAAATGGCGCCGGTCAGTCTTCCCATGACGGCTGTGCCCGGCGTGTCGCAACATGGTCATTTGAATGGGTTCATCATGGTTTTCAGCGATATCACGCGCATCCTCGAGATGAAGGAACAGATCAAGCGGGCCGAGCGAGTTCGGGCGGCCGTGGAGCTTGCAGCCGAGATCGCCCACGAAATCAGAAATCCGCTGACAGCCATATCCGGCGCCGCTCAACTGCTTCAACATCGCGACGACCAGCCCAGCGGACGGCCCGACGCAGAGATGGCCGGGGAGCGTGCGGAAGCCTTGGGCATCATCGTTGAGCAGGCAGGTCGCGTGGACCGCATCATGGAGCGGTTCATCGACTTCACGGAGTACTCTCCCGAAGCGTTGAAGGTCCGTTTTGGATTTGATGAAGAATCGCCGACCGATGCGTTTGGGTCGAAACTCCGGGAAACGCATCCTTCGAGTCCTGACACGGCTTCCTGATCGGCCGCTTGTGATCGTCAGCGGCTCATTCGCACTTCTCGGAATCATCTGAAACAGTAAGCGTAGAGCCGTGTTTCCGATGCATCGCGCGCTATTTGAAAAAATGAGAAGATTTGTATTAACATGAGGGTGTGATAGGGTATCATTTCAAAAGAGCGGAGTTTGAAGCCGCAGAGAAGAGGGGTTGCACATGGCCAGAATCCTCCTTGTTGACGATGAGGCGAGCATACTGAGCGTACTCAGCACCCTGTTGAAGGCAGAAGGGCACGATGTGGTCCCCATTCTTGGGGGTGACAAGGCACAGGACGTCATCCGCTCCGACGAGTTCGACCTCATGATTTCCGACATCCGCATGAGTCCTGTGGATGGCATGCAGTTGTTGAAGTTGATTCGCCGTGAGAAGCCCACCAGCGCCGTTATCATGATCACCGCCTACGGTTCGGTGGAAACAGCGGTTGAAGCCATGAAGGAAGGGGCTTTTGACTACGTCACGAAGCCCTTCAAGGTGGACGAACTGCTGATCACGGTGCAGCGTGCGCTGGAGTACCGGAATGCCATAGCAGAGAACGTTAATCTCAAAGCCCAGCTTGAATCGCGCTACCAGTTTGAAAACATCATTGCAGAAAGCCCGGCGATGCGGAAGGTCTGCGAAATGATTGAGCGCGTGGCGCCGACCGATACGACGGTGCTCATCTACGGCGAAAGCGGGACGGGGAAGGAGCTGGTGGCCAAGGCCATTCACGCGCACAGCCGGCGGAAGACCAAGTGCTTCCTTCCGATCAACTGTGCGGCATTACCCGAGCCGTTGTTGGAATCCGAGATGTTCGGCCACATGAAGGGCGCCTTCACGGGTGCGACATCGAACAAGGATGGGCTTTTCGAGACGGCAAACGGTGGAACCATCTTCCTCGATGAAATCGGCTCCATGCCGATGAGCATTCAGAGCAAGTTGCTGCGCGTCCTGCAGGAGAAGGAAATCCGGCGGGTAGGGGGCAATGAGACCATATCCGTCGATGTTCGGGTGCTGGCGGCAACGAATGACCGTTTGGAACGATTGATCGAAGAACAGCGTTTTCGCGAGGATCTCTACTACCGCCTGAGCGTCATTCCGATTGAAATCAAGCCCTTGAGGGAGCGGCCGGAGGATATTCTGCCGCTGGTCTATCACACCCTGCGCAAGGAATTGGGCCCGAATAAGGAGCTTCCGAACATCGATCCGGACGCCCAGCTTGTTTTGGAGCAGTACCCGTGGCCCGGCAATGTGCGCGAACTCGAGAACGCCATCCACCACGCCATGACGTTTACGAAGGAGGGGAGGATAACGAAAGACGTCCTTCCAGCCAAAATCGTGAGTGCCGTGGATGCCGGGGGTGGGATCAGTGCCGTTCCCGGCGTTCGCGCCGAGGTATACAAGGGTAAGTCGCTTAAGGGCTTCCTCCGGAGCAAGGAGAAGGAGTACCTCTCCCAGGTTCTTCAGTATGTGGAGGGTGACAAGGAGAAGGCGGCCAAGGCCCTTAGGATCAGTCTCGCCACACTCTACCGGAAGCTTCCAGACCCCAAGGATTAGTGTTTGCCCAAAGCACTACCACAATCGCATGTTGTTGATGCGTTTTGTCGCGCCCAGCGCCTTTTCTCAAAGTAGCCAACATGAATTGTCAACTTATCATATTCTCATAAATGGTGCTGATTTTGATTTGAGGGCGCAGCCATGGGCCTGCGCGGTTGCTGAGCAAAAACAGTATTCCTTGTGATGGAGTGGTCGGTAACATGACTTGGCACGGAGACTGCTAGTATACTCAGTGCGGGTCTGATTGGGGTGCGTAGCCTCAGGGCCCACAAAGAAACGAAAGGAGACTGCGATGAAGAAGAGTGGTTTCACATTGGTTGAGATTATGATCGTTGTTGCGATTATCGGTCTGTTGGCGGCTATTGCTATTCCGTCATTCGTGAGGGCGCGCACAACGTCCCAGACGAATGCCTGTATCAACAACCTCCGCCAGATGGATGGTGGCAAGGATCAGTGGGCCATTGAAAACAACAAAGTCGATACCGACACGGTTGCTCTGACCGATATCGCCGATTACATCAAGGGCGGCACGCCGGATTGCCCCGCTGCTGGCACGTACAGTGTCACCACGGTTGCTAACGATCCGACCTGCACGATCAGCGGCCACGCACTGTAATAGTGTGATTGGTTGAGTTCTTGACGGCCCCCGGGCTTTGGTCCGGGGGCCGTTGCTTTTTTGGACGTAGCGGGAGGGGGGGGGTGGGCACGGTTCCAAGCAGTGCTTTACGAAAATCGCCCAATATGGTATTAAATCCAGTGAGAGGCCGTTGTTGTTGGCCCTGAGTGTCTGGTTGGGTAGATAGTGGCATGGCCCATGCTTATAGTAACAGCGGGTTGGTAGGCGTGATTGGCTGAAAGCCGCTTGTGGGTGCGGTAAATCCCCGAAAGGGGGCTTGAAATGAAAATAAGGCATTCATCGGGATTCACATTGCTGGAAATCATGATTGTGGTGACCATCATCGGTTTTTTGGCCGGTCTGGCCATTCCTGCATTCATGAAGGCAAGGTCCAGAGCTCAGACGACACGGTGCATCGATAATATGCGGTTGATCAGTGGCGCGAAGGATCAGTGGGCGGTGGAGAATTTCGCCAACAACGGGGATACGGTTCTGATCTCCGACGTGGAGATGTTCTTCAAGAGGGGTTTCCCCGAGTGTCCTGGCGGTGGATCCTATAATCTCGAAGTGGTTGGGCAGGATCCGACGTGCACGATCACCGGGCATGTCCTGTAGCGCGATGCGTCCCTGGCGTTGTGAATGTGTGGCTGCTGCTCTGACCGGAGTCGCTGGAAACAATCTTTCCTTCCTGTTTCTGTTTGCCTAATCTTCCCCTGCGTTTTTTGCAGCCCCTGTTCCGGAGGACTGAACTGATGGATCCAGCCTGCAGCAGCGGTTATGAAGATTGCCTGAAGCGATGGATTCCCTTGTTCGCATGGCTCATGGTGGTCCTCTGCTTCATTTCCATCCCGCTCAAGATCGTTGCCTTGGGCTATCTCCCGACGGATGACGCCCTGCGACATGCGGCGAAAGTGGTGTCGGGCAAGGCCTGGTCGGACATCATCATCCTCCGCCCGGAGATGACGATCGATCTTCATCCCGGCTGGCATGCGATCCTGGGGGTGCTGCATCGTGCTGCGGGAGTTCAACTCGACGGGTTGGTGGTGTTCGAGATATCGATGGCTTTTCTGCTGCTTTGTTTCGTGCCCCTGTTCTGGCTTCGCCGGCCGGAGGCTTGGGTGCTGGCGATGCTGGTTGCTGTCGTTTCCTATGCCGGTTTCATTGGTCGGGTCATGCTGGGGCGTCCGTTCATCATCCCGATGTCTGCGCTGGCGGCGCTGCTCTTCCTATGGCGGGATGATCGGACATCTCCGCTGAGGCGGTATATCCTTTCCGTGGTCCTGATGGGGCTTGCCGCTTGGATTCACGGGAGCTGGTATCTCTTCGGAATCGTGCCGGCGGCCGTGCTGCTTACGGGGGCATGGAAACGGGCCTTCCGGCTGGCCCTCTGCTGGTTGTTGGGTGCGGTGTTGGGTGGTGCACTTGCAGGCCAGCCTTTGGAGTTTCCCCGGCAGCAACTGATGCACATGCTGAACGTGATGGGGCACGCGACGCTTCAGCGCATGCTTGTGCCTGAACTTCAACCGTCGGATGGCGCTTTCTCGTTCCTCGTCGCCGTGGCACTCATGCTGCTGTGGCTCCGGCTTGTCCGCGGGCGTTGGGATGCTTCGACCTTCCGGAACCCGGCTTTTGTGCTGGGTGTGTTGGGCTGGGTTTTGAGCCTTGC
>ERZ795056.258-NODE-258-length-72022-cov-7.388720_pt1 | contig 72022 bp, 47 predicted proteins | sample MGYA00375140_ERZ795056 | MGnify/ENA primary metagenome ERZ795056 (study PRJEB30185, sample SAMN05720227) | activated sludge metagenome | isolation source: Anaerobic digester | place: USA | collected 2015-03-09 ...
CTGCTCATGCGCACGCTGGTGTCGAGCCTGAGCGCGGTGGTCAAGCTGCTGGCCCGGGCGATCGGCCACGAAGACGGGCTGAAGGCGATGAACGTACGGGCCGATGACGATGCGCTTCAGCATCTTGCGGCGGTATGCGAAGGCGATGCGCGGCGTGCGCTGAATGCGCTCGAGATTGCGGCGCTGACCACGGCGCGGGGCGAGGACGGCGTGGTGCACATCACGCGCGCGGCGGCCGAGGAGTCGATTCAGAAGAAGGCCGTAGTATACGATCACGACGAGGATGGGCATTACGACACGATCTCGGCCTTCATCAAGAGCGTGCGCGGTTCGGACGCCAACGCGGCGTTGTACTGGTTGGCAAAGATGTTGTACGCGGGGGAGGATCCGCGTTTCGTGGCGCGTCGGCTGGTGATTCTCGCGTCGGAGGACATCGGCAATGCCGATCCGCGCGGGTTGACGTTGGCGGTTTCGGCGATGGAGGCGGTGGATTTTGTCGGCATGCCGGAGGCGCGGATTATCCTCGCGCAGGCGACGACCTACCTGGCGACGGCACCGAAGAGCAACGCATCGTACGTCGGTCTTGAGCAGGCGATGGACGACATCAAGAACGGCCGCACGCTGCCGGTACCGAGGGCGCTGCGCAGCACGGGCTCGAAGCGGGCCGCGCGCGAGTTTGGTCACGAGGGCTACAAGTACGCGCACGATTTCGAGGGACACGTGGTGGACCAGGAGTATGTGCCGACCACGAAGATCTATTACGCACCGACGGGACAGGGCTACGAGGACACGATCCGCAAACGCCTGGATTACTGGAAGGCGCTCAAGGAGAAATCCGGCGCCGGTGTCGCGAAGAAGGGTGGACCCAAGGAGAGCGAGGCACAGGAATCATGAGCGTTGAAAAAGCCAAGGCGGGAGTGCGGGAACGGGTGAACGAGATACGCCGCGGATTCAAGCCGGCGTGGGTTGCGGAGGCGAGCCGGGTGGTGCTTGGGCGGCTGCTGAAGCTGAAGGCGTTGCATGCCGCGCGATCGATCGGGTGTTATCTCTCCACGCCTCGCGAGGTCTGGACGCGGCCCCTGATCGAGCGTTGCTGGCATGACAGCAAGAATGTCTGCGTGCCGGCGTTTGATGAGGTCGAAAAAAGATATCGCATGGCGTGGCTCGTTCAGGACGCCAAGCTGGCGCTGGGTCCCGAGGGCATTCCGCAACCGGACGATCCCAACTGGGTGCCCGCCAACGCGCTGGAAATCGTCATCGTGCCGGGATTGGCCTTTGACCGGAAGGGGCATCGGCTGGGACATGGTTCCGGTCATTACGACCGGCTGCTGGCGGAGTGCGGTGGGCGGAAGGTGGGCCTTGCGTTCGAGGCGCAGATGGTCGACGAGCTGCCGACGGGGCCGCTGGACGTGCCGATGGATGCGGTCGTGACAGAGAAAGATTTTTACCTCTTCGCGGGACGAACCCGCGAAGGGACGTGAAACCCAAAACAAGTAATAAGACGGCTGGGAGACTCTACGGAGAGCTCCGGCCGGCAGGAGGCGAACATGGAAGTAGCATGGTGGCTCCCCACAATGTTTACCGCCATCGGCATCGGTTGCGGTTACTACGTGCACATGATCCTGGCGAAGCTGTACGCCGCTTCCTCCGTGAAGGCGGCCCGGTTGACGCTCGAGGATGCCCGGCGCGAAGCCGAGGTCATTCGCAAAGAAGCCAAGTTGCAGGCGCGGGACGAAGTCATCCGGGCGCGTGAGGCGTTCGAGTTGGAGGTCAAATCACGGCGACAGGAGCTCGTGGCGCTGGAGGAACGGCTTTCCCAGCGGGAAACCAACCTCGATCGCAAAGTGGCGGTGTTGGACAAGAAGGAGACGTCGGTCGACGGGAAGTTGGACGAACTGGAGAAGCAGCGGGATCAGTTGCGCGTGCGCGATCAGGAGGTCCAGAGCCTGATGGAGCAGCAGCGGCAGAAGCTCCAGCAGATGGCGCAGCTGTCGCAGGAAGATGCGCGGAAGATCCTGATGCAGCAGATGGAAGAGGAGCTTCGGTTCGAGACCGGTGCGCTCATCCGGCGCATGCAGGACGGCGCCAAGGAAACGGCGGAAGAGGAAGCCCGGCGCATTGTCACGGTGGCCATTGAGCGGTTCGCCGCCTCGACGGTCGGCGAAATCACGACCAGCACGGTCAATCTTCCGAACGACGAGATGAAGGGCAGGATCATCGGTCGCGAGGGACGGAACATCCGTGCGCTGGAAGCGGCGACCGGCGTGAATATCCTGATCGACGATACGCCGGAAGTGGTGGTGATTTCCGGATTCGATCCGTTGCGGCGCGAGATTGCACGTCTCTCGCTCGAGCGGCTGATGGCCGACGGACGGATTCATCCCGCGCGCATCGAAGAGGTGGTGACGCAGGTGCAGGCCGAGGTGGACGAGACCATCATGTCCTCCGGTGAGGCAGCGATCTACGAGTTGGGCCTGCAGAGTGTGGCGCCGGAACTGGTACGGACGCTCGGGCGTCTGAAGTATCGCCACAGCTTTGCCCAGAACGTGCTGACGCATTCGGTGGAGATGGCGCATCTCATGGCGCTGATGGCGGCGGAGTTGGGGCTGGACGTCGTGATTGCCAAGCGCGTTGGCCTGTTCCACGATATCGGCAAGGCATTGGATCACCAGGTGGAAGGCAGCCATGCGATCATCGGCGCGGATCTGCTGCGTCGGCACGGAGAGGCTGCGGCGGTGTATAATGCGGTGGCGGCACACCACGGGGAGGTGGAGGCCGACAGTCTCTACTCGGTGCTTGCCTCGGCGGCTGATGCGATGTCTGCATCACGGCCCGGCGCGCGTTCCGAGACGACGCAGATCTACTTGAAGCGGTTGGAGAAGTTGGAAGGGATTGCCAACAGCTTCCGCGGCGTCGAGAAGAGCTTTGCCATGCAGGCGGGTCGAGAGATCCGCGTCATTGTCGAACCGGGCAAGATCGACGATAACGAGGCGATGCAAATGGCCCGGAACATCAGCAAGCAGATCGAGCAGGAATTGGAGTATCCCGGCCAGATCAAGGTGACGGTAATCCGCGAGACGCGTTGCGTGGAATACGCGCGATGAAGAATGGAGTGCTGGAGTATCGGAGTGATGGAACGTTGGTTTCCCGTGCCATGGCGTTTCCATCATCCCTGTGCTCCAACATCCAAAATTGACCGGGACGAAAGCAGGACAACATGAAGATTCTTATCGTTGGTGACATTGTGGGTTCCCCGGGGCGAACGGCCTTTGCGCGCATCGCCGGGCGTATGCGGCACGCGGGCGAAGTGGATTTCGTCGTGGCCAACGCCGAGAACGCGGCGGGTGGTCGTGGCGTGACGGCTGCGCTTGCCCAGGAACTGTTGGGTGCGGGGGCAGATGTGCTGACCCTTGGGGATCACGCTTGGGACCAGAAGGATCTTGCGGGCCACCTGGAGAAGGAAGACCGCGTGCTGCGTCCGGCGAATTTTGCGCCGGGGTGTCCGGGCAAGGGTTGGATCACGGCGACGACGGACAAGGGGTCTGTGACAGTGATCAACCTGGTGGGGCGGGTTTTCATGCAGCCGCATTACGACTGCCCGTTCAGGACCGTCGATGAGATTCTGAAAAAAGGCGCAGCGTTGGGTAAGATCGTGCTGGTGGATATCCATGCTGAGGCGACTTCGGAAAAGATCGCCATGGGATGGTATCTTGACGGTCGCGTCAGCGCCGTCGTGGGGAGTCACACGCATGTCCAGACTTCGGACGAGACGGTCTTGCCGAAGGGCGAGGCGTACATCACCGACCTGGGTATGACGGGTCCGAAGCGATCCGTGTTGGGGCGCGACGTGGACTCCGTTCTGCACCGTTTCCTGACCGGTCTGCCCACGCCATTCGGCGTGGCTACAGAGGACGTGGTGCTCGAAGGCGTGGTGGTGACGGTGGATGAGAAGACAGGGAAAGCAACGCGCATCAAGCGCGTGCGTGAATCGATCGATAATTCACGGAGCCAGGATGCCCAGTCCGATTAGTCCGGGCGAGGATACCCGGAAGATCTACAAGGTTGCCGAACTCAACCGGCTGATCCGGGTCACACTGGAGGACGAGATCGGCGTGATCTGGATCGAGGGCGAGGTCTCGAACCTGCGTCGCCCTTCGTCGGGTCACATGTATTTCACGCTGAAGGATGAGGGCGCGCAGATTTCCGCCGTCCTCTTTCGCGGCAATCAGATTGGACTCCGTTTTGAACTGCGTGATGGGCTGAAGGTGCGGGTCCACGGCGCGATCTCGGTTTACGAGGCTGCCGGCCAGTATCAGGTTGTTGTCCGCAAGGTCGAGGAGGCGGGCAAGGGGTCGCTGCAGGAAGCCTTTGAGGCGCTCAAGAAGAAACTCGCGGCGGAAGGCCTGTTCGATGAATCGCGTAAGAAGGCGCTGCCGCTGTTGCCCCGGCACGTGGGGATCGTGACCTCGCCGACCGGCGCCGCGATTCGCGATATCCTGCAGGTGCTGAACCGCCGCTTTCCCAATCTGCACATCCTCCTTGCGCCCGTGAAGGTGCAGGGCGAGGGCGCCGCACAGGAAATCGCGACGGCCATCGACGTGCTCAACGAGCGGGGCGGACTCGACGTGATGATCGTCGGACGCGGCGGCGGCAGCCTGGAGGATCTCTGGTGCTTTAACGAGGAGATGGTGGCTCGCGCCATTGCGCGGTCCACGATTCCGGTGATCTCCGCGGTGGGGCACGAGATCGATTTCACCATCAGCGATTTCGTGGCGGACGTGCGCGCGCCGACGCCTTCGGCGGCAGCGGAGATCGTGGTGGGGCAGAAGGATGATTTCGAGCGGGGGCTGGCGCGACTGGCACAACGGCTTGTCGCGTCGCTGCGGCAGTCCGCGTTGGAGGCGCGGGGTCGGCTCGTGGCGGCTGCGCGGAGCTACGTCTTCCAGGAGCCGATGAACCTGGTGCGCCAGTTCGCGCAAAGGATTGACGGGGTGCATGTGCGGATGCGTCACGCGCTGGTGGGCGGCGTGGGCGAGCATCGGCGCAGCCTGGAGGGTGTGGGAATGCGGCTGACGCATGGCATGGAACTTCGGACGAAGTCGGCGGCGCAGGAGGTTCAGAGGCTGCGTGCGCAACTGCAGGCCCTGAGTCCGATGGCGGTACTCGGCCGCGGTTTCAGCATCACGAAGACTGCGAGCGGGATCATCGTGAGAAACGCGACGGATGTGCGGGACGGCGATGAGTTACGAACGCAGGTGGCCCGCGGAGAAATAGTTTCCAAGGTGACGGGAAAGAATCAAGGAGGCTCCGATGGCGGAAAAACAGGCAGATAAAGGAATGACGTTTGAGAAGGCGCTGGCCCGGCTGGAAACGCTGGTCGGCGACATGGAAAGCGGAAAGCTGAGCCTCGAGAAAATGATGGCGTGTTTTGAGGAGGGCACGACGCTGGTGCGCTTCTGCACGCAGAAGTTGAACGAGGTCGAAAAGAAGGTGGAGATGCTGGTGAAGAAGGGCGACAAGCTTGTGACCGAACCCTTCGATGCGGCGGAAGATGGACCGGGCGCCGGCCGCGCGTAGGTTGATCGTTCTGGATGAGTAAGCGGCGAATGCGTATACTCCGGATATGACGCGAGGCCGGGCCTTGCGACGCTTGTATGAAGGGAAGACGACTCGACCAGCAGGTAGTGGAGCTTGGCCTCACGGAGAGCCGCGAGAAGGCGCAACGCCTGATCATGGCCGGTTCGGTGACCGTGAATGGGCGCGTCGAGATCAAGTCCAGCCACGAAGTCCCCGCCGGGGCGACCGTGGAATTGACGAAACAGGAACGCTTTGTCAGCCGCGGCGGCGAGAAACTCGAAGCGGCATTTGAACATTTCGGTCTCGATGTGCAGGACTTGGTTTGCATCGACGTCGGCGCATCGACGGGTGGCTTCACAGATTGCATGCTCCAGCACGGGGCGAAGAAGGTCTATGCCGTGGATGTGGGCAAGGGCCAGTTACATTGGGACCTGCGGAAGGATGAGCGCGTGGTCCCGATGGACGGAATCAACGCGCGCTACCTTGATCCCAAGGACTTTCCGGACGTACCTTCGTTTGCCACGGTGGACGCATCCTTCATCTCCTTGACTAAGATTTTACCCGCTGTTACACACGTCCTCGCGAGCGGAGGGCACATCGTTTCCCTCATCAAGCCGCAGTTTGAAGCCGGCCGTGAACAGGTTGGGCGCGGCGGGGTGGTGCGTGATCCGGCGATTCACGCGGCCGTGGTGGAGAAGGTGCAGCTCTTCGGTCAGCAAGAACTCGGTCTGCGATGGATGGGGGTTTGCCCGTCGCCCATCAAGGGGCCCGCGGGCAATGTGGAGTTCCTCGCTTACTGGGAGAAGGGGTCGTGATGAAAAGGATAGGGGTCCTCGCCAATGGCCGGAAGCCTGATGCCGCGGCGGTGCTTGAACGCGTTGCCCGCAAGGCAAAGGTACTGGGTATGGAGCTCGTTGTGTGCGAGCAGACGGGCGACCTTCTGACCTGCGCGAACCGCGTATCCGCGGAGCAGTTTGCCTCACGCATCGACGTGTTGATGGCGTTGGGAGGCGATGGAACGGTGTTGCGTGCAGTGCGCGCGTTGGGCGGCGCCGACCGACCGGTTCTCGGCGTCAACCTGGGAAGCCTCGGTTTTCTCACCAGCGTGACCGAAGAAAACGTTGAGCGAGCACTCGATGTGCTGGCGTCCGGCGAGTATACGACCTCGACCCGTACCCTGTTGCAGAGCCGTCTGCTTCGCGGCGGCAAGGAAGTTGCCGTCTATCGCGCGTTGAACGACGTGGTGGTCGGTTGGGGCGCATCCTCGCGCGTGAACACGATCGAACTGGCGATTGATGACGAGCCAGTGTCGAGCTACGTGTGCGATGGATTGATCGTTTCGACACCGACGGGAAGTACGGGCCATTCGCTCTCATCCGGCGGTCCGATTCTTCATCCGGGCAGCCCGTGTTTTGTGGTCAGCGTCATCTGTCCTCACACGCTGAGCAATCGTCCCGTGGTGGTCTCGGATGGTTGTCGAATCAGCGTGCGCATCGTCAAGACGATGAAGAAGCTTCTCCTTTCGGTGGATGGCCAGGAAGAGCAGGAAGTGGGACAGGGAGACCAGCTTGAACTTTCCCGGCACGCGCAGGGCGTGCGGTTTGTACATCTTCCGGGCTACAGCTACTACTCGGTATTGCGCCAGAAACTGGGATGGCGCGGCTCCAGTATTCAGTAGTGTGGCTTGTCTAGGGGCTGTCAGCCGACTCGGACTCTTCGCCCTCGTTCTCCGTTGCGGCCTCGACGGGACTGGCTGCAGGCAGCGTCACGGTGACATTCAAAGGTGCGCGTTGCCTCTTCAATTCCACTTTGGTTGAGGTTTCATTGCCGCCGGGCTGACGCGCGACGACTTGGAGCGTGCCGAGGAAGGATCGGCAGGAGAACTGGCCGCGATGGTCGGTGGTTCCCGTTTCGTGCGTCCACCACTCTCCGAGCACTAGTTTTTCGTAGGCCTCGGCGGCCGGTTTCTTGGAGAAGTCGGCGCGCAGCATGGCGGCCCGCGGCCGCCAGTGGGCCTTTTCCCAGAATCCCCACATGAGGATGCCGGCCACTGACGGATGTGCGAAGGCGACGCGGTAGAGGTTCTCCAGCGATTCGGCCTGAACCTGTTCGTTCGTCGAATTGCAGTCGAATTCGGTTATCTTGATGGGCAGTTTGAATTGGGCCAGCGTATCAAGCGCGCGCTGGACACGCTCCGGATCCACGGCTCCTTCAAAGTGTGCCTGGACGCCGATACCGCTGACGGGCACTTCCGCCTCCACGAGCCCCCGGATTTGGGTCACGTAGTCGTCGAGATCTTCGCCCTCAAGGATGCCGTACTCGTTGATGTACAGCGCGGCGTTGGGGTTCGAGCCCGATGCCTCGGCGAACATCTGGCGGTAGATGGAGTCGCCGAGACGCGTGGCAAGGTAGGGGCAATGAAGGGCTTCGTTGAGCACGTCGAACTCGCGAATTGTATCGCGGTAGTAGGAGACGGTATTTCGCGCGCGGCGGGAGATTACGGCGCGCAATTTGTCGTCGGGGGTCGCGCGAACCCAATCGGGGACTTCGCAGCCCCAGAACAGGCAATGTCCGCGCAGGGAGATGCCGTTGGTCTGACACCACGCCGCCAGCAGATCACCTTTCTCATAGCGGACTTCTTCGAACTTCGACTCCATGGGCATCCACTTCAGCTCGTTTTCGGTCACAGCGTGGTTGAAGTAATGGCGTACGGCATCGGTGAACTGGCTCGTTTCCTCCGGCGTATATTTCTCTTCGAGGAACGCGGAGCCAAGAGCGGTGCCGAACGAAAACGCGTGCCGGACCATATCAACGGTGACGGTGACGTTTGTTGCCGGAGTGCCGTCGGCTTGGAGCACGGTGACGGCCAGATCGCCCTTGCGAATCTGGTCGATGCGGCGCGCCGTGTCCTCGCGCAATTTCGCCTGTTGGGCGGCCAGGAAATCCGTGTAGCCGGACGCGGGGAGGATGGTGGGGGTGGGCAGATTGCCGGGAGGGATCACGCTGAAGTCTTCGATGTGCAGATTACGGTCATCGTTGCCCTGCAGATAGTCGTTGGCGAAGGCCATGGCAAGTTCGTGTTGGCCGGGCTCCAGTTCGAGCTCGAACGTATAGGGAGCCCAGTTGGTGGATGAGACTTCTGTCCGGAGAACCGGCTGCCCATCCCGGAGAACGCGCATCACGGGCCACTCGCCGCCGGCGAAATCGCCGCGCGCGACGATGATGAAGGAGTAGGTGCCGGGCTGGGCGACATCAATTACGCAGGCCGCCTGCCCACGCGTCCAAAAGGAGCAGATTCCATCCTTCAAGCTCCCCTCGGGGAGAAGAGTGAAATCCGGGGCCTTCACAGTCAGTGGTGCAGCAAAGGTTCCGGCGAGCAGGGCAAGAAACAGCGCGAGGGCTGTGAAGACTCGTACAGAAAGCTTCATGTGTTCTCCTTTGAACCCTATGACGAAGGTGTTTTCTTGCGCAACGCGGCGGATGCCTCCGCCGCAGCCTCGTAAGCCGCGCGTACGGGGATATTGTGCTCGCGCGAGCGCCGGATGCAGTCATCCATCTCGGGTGCAAAAACCGTGTCGCGTCCCTGCCAAGTCCCGATCTTCACACGAATGGAACCATACGGCGTCTGGACTTCGGCGAACCGACGGGCCAGCACGGTCCGTTCCACGGTGTACTCGCGCACGCCAAACGTTGTGCTTTCGTGGAAGATCAGATCGATCATCTGCCGCTTGTTTCCGGGCTCGCACAACACGGTCAGCAATGTGCCGGGCCGCTGCTTCTTCATCTGGACGGCGGTGGTGAAGACATCCAGTGCGCCGGTCTCGAGGAGGCGTTGCGTCAACGAGCCGAGCAGTTCAGGCGTCGTATCGTCGATATTGCATTCCAGCACGATGGCGAGTTCCGGGCTCGCGCCTGCAGCGGTTTCCAGCAGCGTGGCGCGGAGCATGTTGGGACGGTGGTTAAGCTGGCGGTGGCCGAAGCTGCAGGCAGCGCGCACGATGCGGCTGCCCGGGGGTGGTGCGTCGAGCGTCTTCCATGCCGTCAGCAGCGCGGCGCCGGTCGGGGTGACGAGTTCAAACGGTTCATCCACCTGTACCACGGGGAATCCCTTGAGCAATTCCAACGTGGCGGGTGCGGGATTTGGAAATACGCCGTGCGCGCACTCGATGGTGCCGTGGCCGCACGGGAACGCGCCGACCGATACGCCATCGACTCCGAGACGGTGCAGACCGGAGCAGCAACCGACGATATCCACGATGGAGTCCAGTGCGCCGACTTCGTGGAAATGAATCTTCTCCGGTGTTGTCCCGTGAACACGCGCCTCGGCCTCGGCAATACGCTCGAACACCTTGAGGCTGGCGGCCTTGACCGGGGCGGGAAGCGCCGACAAATCAATCATTTCCCGGATTTCCGGCAGTCCACGCCCGTGATGATGGTGCGGCTCGTGAGCGTGAACAGTGACTTGTGTGCCGGTGAGGTGGTGGGACGTTACAGGCTGCGCTTCGATTTGGAAGTGTTCGATGGGGAGTTGGGCGATGTCATGCTCCAGGTCGCGTGGATTCACTCCGAGCCCGATGAGCGTGCCGAGGATCATGTCCCCGCTTGCGCCGCTGACGCACTCGAAGTGGAGCGTTTTCATGAGGGCTCTCCGACACGGTTGATCAGCGCTGCGGTAACGCCTGCGCCGAAGCCGTTGTCGATATTCACCACGGTGATGCCCGGGACGCAAGTGTTCAGCATGGCCAGCAGGGCGGCGATGCCGTGGAGGCTGGTGCCGTAGCCGACGCTCGTGGGGACCGCGATGATGGGTTTGTCGATCAGGCCGCCGACAACGGACGGGAGTGCGCCTTCCATGCCGGCGACGACTACGACGGCGCGACAGTCGCGCAACATGTCGACGTGTTTCATGAGACGATGCAATCCGGCGACGCCGACGTCGAACACGCGGTCTACGCGCGCACCCATCCATTCAGCCGTCAGGGCGGCTTCTTCGGCGACGGGAATATCAGACGTGCCGGCGCTGACAACGGCCACATGTCCGACCGGAGCCGGGCGGGCGACGACGTCGATCGTGATCACGCGGGCTGCCGCGTGGTAGTGCGCCGCGGTGTGGACGCGCGAAACAGCGTCGAACATTTCCTGGGTGGCGCGCGTGCAGAGAGCATTCTGGCCGGCCTTCTTGAAAACATCGATGATCTGAATGACCTGTTCCGGCGTCTTGCCTGACGAGAAGATGACTTCCGGGAGACCTCGCCGACGATGGCGTTCAACATCGATGCGCGCGAAACCCAGATCCTCCTCGGCCTTGCGGTCGAGCAGGCGAAGGGCTTCCGTCACCGGCATCTCGCCGGATGCGACCTTCTTCAGCAGGTGGTCCAGTTGCATGGGATGAGGATGCTTTGTGCCGGTTGATCGGTCAAGGCGGGTTTATGCGCGAATGGGTTCATGACGGGCATATCCGCGACCCGTGCCCGGCGTTACCCTACGGATTCTGGCCCGGCTGTGTCACTTCGGGATAGAGTTTGGCGGCCAGTTCCTGGAAAGGCGGGTATTCCCGGATGGCGTTGAAATCGTTGTCGGCGAGGAACCGCTGGCAGATCACGGGCGAGCAGTACTCGGTGCCCTTGCGGATCCACTTCATCGCCTCGTCGAAATTTCGTTCGAGGACGTAGCTGATGGCCATGTTGAAATAGGTGTTCGCGATCTGTGGATTCATCTTGATGATCGTTTCGAGTTGTTCGCGCGCTTCGGGGTAGCGCCCGAGGCGGATGAGAGCTACGGCGAGATTATTCCGGGGCCCGGGATCGTTTGGTACCTGGGCGAGTGCCCGTTCGAGGTAGTCGGCAGCCTCCGCATAGCGGCCGCGCGCGAGATAGAGCAGGCCAAGATTCAGAAAAGCGACCTGGTAGGAAGGATCGATCTGGAGCGAGGCCTGCAGGAGTTCCTCGGCCTTGTCCATCATGCCCTTCTGCATGTAGGCGGTGGACAGGTTGTTGTAGGTCTCGGCGTTGTACGGGTCGAGTCGCATTGCCTTCTCGAGGATGGCGATGGCTTGGTCGAACTGGCCGCGCTGGGTGTAGACGACGCCGAGAAGGCGCAAACCGGCGTTCATATCAGGGGCCAGTTCGAGCGCCTTGCGGGCATGTGTCTCGGCGCTGTTCCAGTCGCGCGCGACGAGGTAGTCGTTTGCGGTTCTTGTCTCGGCCATGGCCTGTGCCATTCTCTCGGGATCGACAGCCGTGCCGCCGCGCGGCGCAGGCTGTTCGCGCATGGTGGAGTCGACGGATCGCTCTCCGGCGGCGCGAAACATCGTGCTGGTGACGCGCTGCTGTCGTGCGAGGAGCGCCGTGGTGTCGAGCGGGCCTTCGGCTTCCTGCTCTTCGGCTCTCCGGGCAGCCTTCTGTTCCTGCTGGTAGATCATCCACGTCGAAGCACCGAGAAGTCCAAGCATCAGCAGGGTGAAGCCGATGGTGTTCCGCCAGGTTCTTGCGCGGACCTGGGCGCCGGTGGGCTCAACGATGCTGGTGGTCTCGGGTGGTTTACCCTGAGATTCGGGTTCGGTGGTCTTGTAAATATCGCGGTTTTCCGTCATGGCGCGGCTCCAGCTTCCATGCGGGAAGCTACGTCATTTCCCGCTGCGATACAAGCACCCCGGTTCCCGTGTCGGATTCAGAGCGAGAGAAAATTGCGCAGGATCTGCATGCCATTCTGGGTCAGGATTGACTCGGGATGGAACTGCACGCCGTACACGGGCAATTCGCGGTGCCGGAGGCCCATGATTTCGCCCTGATCGGTATCGGCCGTGATCTCGAGCACCGGGGGGAGGGAGGCGCGTTCCACCAGCAGCGAGTGGTAGCGGATGGCCTCGAAAGGGTTGGCCATGCCGGCGAAGAGACCCTTGCCGTTGTGCTGAATCATCGAGGTTTTCCCGTGCATGAGACGGCCGGCGCGGACGACGCGTCCGCCGTAGACCTGGCCGATGCATTGGTGGCCGAGACATACGCCGAGCACAGGGATGATCGGCCCCATCCTGGCGATTACGTCGCAGGAGATGCCGGCCTGCGATGGGGCACAAGGGCCGGGGCTGATGACGATACGCTCAGGCTTCATGGCGGCGACCTCGTCGGGCGTTGTCTCGTTGTTGCGGACGACGCGAAGTTCCGCGCCCAACTCGCCGAAGTACTGGACCAGGTTGTAGGTGAAGGAATCGTAGTTATCGATGACGAGGATCATGGTTCAACCTTTTGCTTTCGGCATGGATTTGCGCGCGGCGGCGAAATGTCGCGCGAGGGCCAAGGCTTTGAACATTCCGCGCGCCTTGTTTCGCGTCTCCTCGTACTCCAGGTTCGGGTCCGAGTCCGCCACGATGCCTGCGCCCGCCTGCACATAGGCCTTGTTGACGTCGAGAATGATGGTGCGGATGGTGATGCACGAGTCGAGGTTGCCGTCGAAACTGAAGTAGCCGACCGCGCCTGCGTAGGGGCCACGCTTGGACTTCTCCAACTCGGCGATGATTTCCATCGCACGGATTTTGGGCGCGCCGCTGACGGTGCCCGCGGGGAATGTCGCCCGCATCAGTTCGTACGCGTCCATGTCCGGCCGCAGGTCGCCGGTCACATCCGATACGATGTGCATGACGTGGCTGTAGCGCTCGATCACCATGAGTTCCGGCACGCGGACGCTGCCGTAGCGGCAGACGCGGCCGAGGTCGTTTCTCGCGAGATCGACCAGCATGATGTGCTCGGCGCGCTCCTTCGGGTCGGCGAGGAGTTGCTCCGCGAGCTGGTTGTCGATGGTTGGGTCGCTTGAGCGCGGCCGCGTACCCGCAATGGGTCGGACCTCGGCGCGCCCCTCTTCACCACGGACGTGGACCTCGGGTGACGAGCCGACCAGTGCGCTGCCGCCGAGATCGAGGCAGAACATGTAGGGCGAGGGGTTGATCGCGCGCAACGCGCGGTAGGCGTCCAGCGAGTCGCCATCGAAGTCCGTCTCAAAGCGCTGGGAGAGGACAACCTGGATGATGTCGCCGGCGCGGATGAATTCCTTGGCCTGCTCGACAGACGTTACGAAGTCTTCGCGGCTGACGTTTGAATCGGGCACGATTTCGCCGAGGTAAGCGGAGCTGTCGATCATCGTGCTGGATTTGGGCGTGCGGAGGGCGTCGCAGAGCGCGTCGATCGTGTGGATGGCGTCGTCGTAGGCTTTCTCCGGCGAGCCGTCGATGAAAGCGTTCGCGATGATTCGCACGCTGTGACGGACGCGGTCGAAGATGATCAGGGCGTCGGTGACCATGAACACCATGTCGGGCGCGCGCAGCGCGTTGTCCGTGCGAAGTGGCACGCTCTTCTCGAAGTACTGGACCGCATCGTAACCGAGGAACCCGACCGCGCCGCCGGTGAACCGGGGGAGGGCAGTGTCGCGCACGGGCCGAAACGGGGCCATATACTCCTTCAGCACGACCAGCGGGTCAGCATCCTCGTGGATCGTCTTCTCCGGTTCGCCGGGACGCTGCAGGGTCACGCGACGGCCGTACGCGCGCAGGATGGCGCGCGGCGCGCCGCCGATAAAGGAGTAGCGGCCGACGTTCTCGCCGCCTTCCACGCTTTCGAGGAGGAAGGTGTGTGAGGCATGATCGTGTTTCCGGAGAAACTCGCGGACCTTGTCGTAGGCCGACACGGGCGTATCCTGGTCGGCGAAAAGCTCGCGCCAGACGGGAATGAGATTCCCGGCGGCGGCTTTCTCAAGAAACGTCTTCTTGTCGGGGTTATAGGACATTTACGTATCCGTGTTTTCGAGTGTTCCGTTTTCGAGTTTCAGTTTCCGGTAGTAGCAGTTACGCGGCGCACCGTTTTTGTTCTTGGTGTGGCAGATGCCGCCCCGTCGCGGGCGCACCTTGTAGAGCAGCGAATTCTGTTCGCAGTTCACGCGGACCTCGACGAGGTCAAACGTCTCGCCGGAGGTCTTGCCCTTCTCCCACAGCTCGTTGCGCGAGGTGCTCCAGAGCACGAGCGAGCGCGTCTCGACTGACTTGCGGAACGCCAATTCGTTCGTGTAGGCGACCAGGATCACTTCGTTTGTGTCCGCGTTCTGCACGGCGACCGGGATGATGCCGGGGCTGGAGGCAACAGCTTTTTCCAGCTTGGCAAAATCCAGCTTTAATTTGGACGTCTCTTCGATCTTGCTCATACCAGCACCTCGTCTGAATGACCAATGCTCAATGTCCTAATGACCAGGGAATGACCAAGTCTTGGAATGCTTCTTGGGCATTCGGGTTTGGTCATTGATCATTACTGCATCCTCACCTCAACGCCCCGGTCCCTGAGATACTGCTTTACCTGCGGAATGGTGAACTCGCCGAAATGAAAGATGGATGCGGCGAGCACGGCGTCCGCCTTGCCCTTCACCACGCCATCGTACAGGTGCTCAAGCGTGCCGACGCCGCCCGAGGCGATGACCGGGACGCCGACCGCCTCGGCAATCGCGCGGGTCAGTTCGAGATCGTAGCCCGCCTTGGTGCCGTCGCGGTCCATGCTGGTGAGCAGTATTTCGCCCGCGCCGCGTTCGACCCCTTCGCGCGCCCACGCCACGGCATCGCGTTCTGTCGGCTTTCGGCCGCCGTGCGTGTAGACGATCCAGCCTTGCCCCGGCGTCGTACCTGGCGAAGCCGGGCCGGGTCCGTTGGTCCGGCGCTTTGCGTCGATGGCGAGCACGATGCACTGGCTGCCGAACTGGCGCGAGGTCTCGTTGATGATCTCCGGATTCTGCACCGCCGCCGTGTTGAGCGACACCTTGTCGGCGCCGGCCTGGAGCATCTTGCGGATATCGCCGCTCACGCGCACGCCGCCGCCCACGGTCAACGGCATGAACACTTCCTTTGCGACGGCGCGCACGACCTCGACGATCGTGTCGCGCGCCTCGTGCGAGGCGGTGATGTCGAGGAAGGTCAGTTCATCCGCGCCCTGTTCCTCGTAGGCGCGCGCGACGGCGACGGGGTCGCCGGCGTCGCGAAGTTGAACGAACTTCACGCCTTTGACCACGCGCCCGTTCGCAATGTCGAGGCACGGTATAATGCGTTTTGCCAACATGATCGTTTCCTTCGCCCTCCTTCGCCCCGGCATGGGGCTTCGGAGGGTTGTCATCCGAAGCAGAAAACAAAAAACCCCCGATTTCTCGGGGGTCCACAACACAGTCGGAGAGCATCAGTCCCGACTGGGGACCCCGTCTCGCCAAACCTGATGCGATCCACTGTTCTTCATAACGCAAGTCACTTTACACACGACGGCACGCCGTGCAAGACTATTTGCCGGTTTGCCGGAGCAACACATGACACCACCATCCATCACCATTCGGCTCAAACCGGGTCGCGAAAAACCCGTGCTGCACGGGCATCCGTGGGTATTCTCCGGGGCCGTGGCGGAGATCGAGGGTGACAGGTCGACGGGTCCCGTGGCGGAAGTTGTGTCGGCCGACGGAGCGTGGCTGGCCCGTGGTCTGGTGCAGCCTGCCTCCGCGCTTGTTGTGAGAATTTGCACCCGCGAAGCGAACGAGGCCATCGATGCCAGCTTCTTTGCAGCGCGAATCGATCGTGCCATCGCCTTTCGTGAGCAGTTGTTCCGCGAGGTGGAGGATACGGATTCGTACCGGCTCATCTACTCGGAGGCCGATGGCCTGTCCGGGCTGATTGTCGATCGCTATGCCGACGTGTTGGCGGTGCAGGTCGGTACGCCGGCGCTGATCTCTTTCCTTAAGGATATACAGGAGCAGCTCGTCAAGCGGACGGGATTGAAGCAGATCGTGGTGGCTGCGGAGGAAGACGCGGTGAAGCGCGAGGGGTTGAATCCTGCGGCGTTGACCTCCAGTTTCCCGGCGGGCGAGGGGCCGGTGCGTATTCGCGAGAGCGGTTTTCAGTTCGACGTGGATTTGCAGTCAGGCCAGAAAACGGGATTCTTTCTCGACCAGCGGATCAACCGTCGGCGCGTGGCCGCGTGGGCGGTGGGGCGGCGGGTGCTGAGCGCGTATTGCTACACGGGCGCCTTCGAGGTTCACGCGGCAGCGGCCGGGGCGACGGAGATTGTGGGTCTTGACCGGTCGGAACTGGCGATCAAGCGCGCGGAAAAACACCACGCACTCAACGGCATGCGTGCGCCGGTGAAATACATGAAGGTAGACGTCGGTGATCACTTGCGGCGCATGCGGGATGCCAATGAGCATTTCGATATGATCATTCTCGATCCGCCGCGGTTTGTATCGAGTCGCGCGCAGATGGAGAAGGGCATGCGTGCGTACAAGGACATCAACCTGCTGGCGATGAAGCTGCTGACGCCGGGCGGAATCCTGGCGACTTTTTCGTGTTCCGGCCAAGTGCAGATGGCCGATTTCAGGACGATGATTGGCTGGGCTTCGGTCGATGCCGGTCGGGAAGTGAAGATTCTGGAGACGTTGGGCCAGCCGCCGGACCATCCCGTGCTGGCGGTGTTTACCGAGAGCGAATATCTCAAAGGTCTGATCTGCAAGGTGGAGTAGGGCAGAAAACGGCCTGCTTTCGACGAAGCGGTTCAGCCAAGCTATGGTGGGGCTGGTATGCAAAGCATACTAGGGGTGGTAGGGCAGGACTACTGGTTGTAGGGTATGACCGACGATTATGTTGACCGGTCACACGGCGGGGGGTATTATCCAAGTCCAAGTTACCCGGCAAGCTGTATGAGTAGCAGTGACTCCAGAGTCGGTGGGGAATGTGGGGCGGATCAATGGGTCAAGAACACTCGTCTCTTCCGCCAGTGGGAAGTGATGAAGCACGAGATCCAGCTCCACAAGTGGTACGAGAGCGAGAAGGCCGGTCATGATATCGGCTGGGAACGCGCCACGGTTGACTGGATGATCCGTTTCGGCAACAAGCGCTCCGACGACTCCGCCTCCTGATCTTCTGACCGACACGCTGTTTTCCGTCTCTTCCGTTTCCGCGGTTCTTTCCTTTCCCTTTTTCCCGTGGGTGGTGTAACTTTTTCCCTCTGAACGTGAAGCTACAAACGGGCATTCTGCTTGGGCTGCTGCTGGGGATCCCCGCGTTCGCACAGCCTGCGGACACGGCGGGTTCCGATGTGTTGCCGCCGCTCGCGCCCGGCGAGCGGGAGTCGTGGACGGAGGTGCCCCGCGAAGCACTCGACACGGCGGCCTTGACCACGCGTGGACTCCGGGTGCTGGATATGCCCGGCTTCGACTGGAAGCACGCGCAAACCGATCACTTCGCCGTTCATTTCGAACAGGCGATGTTTGCGCGGAAGATCGCGCGCATGGCCGAGTTCTTCTATGCGTACATCTCCCAGGACCTCATCGGCATGAAGGATCAGTCCGACGGCCGGTCGCATATCTTCGTCTTCCGGAATCCCCGGCGGTGGCAGGATATGCGGCGGACGTTGCCGGACGTGCCCGAGTGGACCTTCTCGCAGGTGTCGGGCACGGTGATGCTGCTGCAGCAGGCGGAAGACAGCCAGGCGAGCGGTACGGTATTCGCGCACGAGATGACCCACCTGGTGATGAACCAATTCATGGCCGATGATGTGCCGCTGTGGCTCAGCGAGGGATTGGCCGAGTATTACGGGGAGTTCGGCTACGCGGCTTTCAAGGGCACCAAGAAGAGCCGGCGCGCGCAGTTTCGCAAGCTGGAGCATCCGTACCCGCTTTCGGAGTTGTTCCGCGCGACGACCTACCCGGCGTCGGACTGGCAGCTTGTCGCCTTCTACGAGACCTCGAAATTCATGGTGGCCTTCCTGCTGTTGGACCAGCCGCCGGAGAAGTTCGTGCCCTTCATGAAAGACCTGTCGAGCGGCCAGAGCATCACCGCCGCCTTTCGGAAGCACTACGGTCTCGAAACGCTGGCCGATATCGAGCACGCCTTCCGCAAGTTCGCCTACTGAGCCTGCCGGGCCTCTTCGTGAAAAAACCTCTCGTCTCCGCGGGGCGTATTCGTTACTCTCCACGCGACGTCTGAGGCTTCTGAATGCTTGGAGGAGGACCCCGCCCGTGGCGATGATGTATCGCAATAATCCGCTTAAATCGGTCTCTTGGGACGAGTTTCAGAAAATGCCGCACGACCAGAAAGGTCCGTACTTTCTCCGTGACGGGCGGCCCTATCACGCGTTGCTTGCGCAGCAGTTCACCCGTCCGATCCTCGACCGGCTCTGCGAGCTGGCCACGCGCATTCGTCGTATTGCCAAGACGCGCGGCGGCGGCCTGTTCCTGCAGGACCTGCTGTCCGAGAAGAAGGCGATGCTCTACTTCGCGCAGCCGTCCACGCGAACGTTTCTTTCATTTTACGCCGCGTGCCAGATGCTGGGCATCCACCCGGCCGAAGTGCGCGATACGTCGACCTCGAGCGAAATCAAGGGTGAGTCGGCGGAGGACTCGGTTCGCACGTTCAGTTCCTTCTTCGACGTCATCATCATGCGCCATCCAGTCGGCGGGTTCGCCGAGCGCATTGCGTGGCTGCTCTCCAACACCGACCGGCCCGTGCCGGTGATCAACGCGGGCTCGGGCAAAGACCAGCATCCGACGCAGGCGTTGCTGGATATCTATACGTTGAATCGCAGCTTTGAACGGCGCGGGGGGATCGAGGGCAAGAAGATCGCCTTCGTCGGCGATCTTGCGCGTGGCCGTACCGTTCGCTCGCTGGCTTCGATTCTCACGATGTACCCCGGGGTGAAGCAGTACTTTGTTGCGCCCGAGCAGTTGCAGATTGGCAGCGATGTGCTGCAGGGGCTGGACCGGGCCGGGATGGAATACGAGGTGTCGTGCGAGTTCGAGAAGGTGATCCCCGAGGTCGACGCGATTTATATGACGCGCATCCAGGACGAGTGGGACAAGGCGCATGAGAGCCAGGCGATCGACATCAGCCGCTTCTGCTTCACGGCCGAGCACCTGGGGCTGCTCAAGCCGGATGCCGTGCTGATGCATCCGTTGCCGCGCCGCAAGGAAATCGACCCCGCGGTGGATGCCGACCCGCGCGCGGTGTACTGGCGGCAGGTGCGCAACGGCATGTGGATTCGAGCCGCGCTGTTGTTGACGGTCTTTGACCGCGAGAACGAAGTGGATCGCTACTACCAGGACCTGACGAGCTGAGGCGGCCCGGCCGTTCTTATTTCGGCGTTGATTCCCGGTGGGGCATGGTTCATTAGTCGTGGAGGTTGTGATCCGGGCGGAAAGACGTCCGGTGTTTGCGCGAGGTGGTTTCATGCTGCATCTGATTACATTGAAAGATTGGTCCGCGGAGCAGATCGCGACGGTTCTCGATCTGGGGGCGGAGGTCAAGCGGAACCCGGTGAAGTTCGAGAACGTGATGCACCGGAAGACGCTGTTGATGGTTTTCGAGAAGCCGAGTCTGCGGACGCGGGTTTCCTTTGAGGTCGGTATGGGCCAACTCGGGGGCCATGCGATCTTCTACGACACCAGCATCTCGCCTTTGGGTGCCGGCAAGGAAAGTGTACACGACACCGTTCAGACGGTCAGCCGGTACGTGGACCTCATCATGGCGCGGCTGTTCGAACACGCCAAGATCGAGGAGATGGCCAAGTATGCCACCGTGCCGGTGATCAATGCGCTGACGAATTTCTCGCATCCCTGCCAGATTCTCGCGGACCTGATGACGATCCAGGAGAAGAAGGGCCGGCTGCAGGGGCTGACGCTGGCGTATCTCGGCGACAGCAACAACAATGTGACGCATTCGCTCCTCTATGGCTGCCCCAAGATGGGCATGAACATCCGGGTTGGCTGCCCCGCGGGCGACGGATATTCCCCCGCCAAGGAAGTGCTCAACCACGCCATCAAGACCGGCCGGAAGAATGGCGTCGAGGTGAAGCTTACCCACGATCCCGTCGAGGCCGTGCGGGACGCAGACGTGGTCTATGCGGATTCCTGGATGAGTTACCACATTCCGCCGCATGAGCTGAATGAGCGGGTGAAGGTCTTCACCCCGTACCAGGTGAATGTGGAGCTCATGAAACATGCCAAGGCGGACGCGATTTTCATGAACTGCCTGCCCGCGCTCCGTGGCTACGAGCAGACCGCGGAAGTTATCGACGGGCCGCAATCCGTGGTCTTCGATGAGGCCGAAAACCGGCTGCATGTGCAGAAGGCCGTGATGATCAAGCTGCTGAAGGAAAGCGGCAAGCTGTAAACGCCGCTGCCGTCTTGGAGCCGGCCTCATGAACGAAGTCCCGTCCAACCCGCGCATCCTGGTCGTGAAGATGAGTTCGCTCGGCGATCTCTTCCACGCCCTGCCGACGGTGCATGAACTCAAGGTGGGTCTGCAGGCGACCGTGGACTGGGTCGTCCAGCCGGAGTACGCGGACCTTGCGCGCTGCTTCACCGACGTCGATCGCGTTCTCGTTTTTCCCAGGCGCGGTTTCTGGAAGGGCATCGTTGGATTCACGCGTATGCTGCGCGAGCGTGAGTACGACCTCATCATCGATCTCCAGGGTTTGATGAAGAGTGCGCTGGTCACGCGGCTTGCGCGTGGACCACGGCGCATCGGTCCCTCGTTCCATCGCGAGGGCGCGCACCTGTTCTACTCCGAGGTCGCCGGCGCGCGGAACAAGGAGCGGCATGCCGTGGAAGAGGTGCTGGATGTGGTCCGCCATCTCGGCCTCGAAGTTCATGCGCCGGTCTTCCCGGTGACGTTCCCCAAGAAGACGCTCGTGGAGCGGGCGCCGCGCGTGGCGCTTGTGCCGTGTTCGAGGTGGATCACCAAGAACTGGCCCGCCGAGCGTTTTGTCGAGGTGGGCTTTGAACTCCAGAAGCGTGCCGGTGCGACGATCTTCCTCGCAGGCAGCAAAGCCGACATCGAGGTGTGCCGTCGGATTGAGACCAAGCTTGCTCGGAACGTGGTGAACACGGCGGGTCAGACGTCGCTTGCGGAACTGGGCAGCCTGCTGCAGGAGATGGATCTGGTGATCACCGTTGACTCCGGGCCGATGCACGTTGCCGCGGCCGTCGGTCGGCCGGTACTCGCGCTGTTCGGCGCGACGGACCCGAAGCGGACGGGACCGTACGGATCACAGCATCGGATTGTCGTTTCGCCTGCTGCAGCCTGCCGGCCCTGCTTCTCCGGCAGTTGCCGCGAAGGCAAAATGTCGTGCCTGCTCGATATTTCATCTGCCGAAGTTGTCCAGACAGCCCTCGACATGTTGGGCATCGCCGCCCGCTGAGCCGGGCTCACAAATGAGATGGACGTGTTTCCCTGATCCGGTATGGTGTGCGGCGCTTTATGAGAAGAATGGTTTACATGGCGGTGGTCGGGCTTTGCGGCGTGCTGTTGTGGGCGCCGAAAGCGTCGGATCTCGCGCCTGAGGACGAGCAACTTCTGGACCAGGTTGAACGCAGGGCGTTCGATTTTTTCTGGAACGAGACGGATCCTTCCACGGGTCTCATTCGCGATCAGGCCAGTAACTTCGAAGCCGACACCAACGAGTTCTGGATTTACCGAGCGGGCATTGCGTCCGTCGGCTTTGGTCTCTCCGCCTATTGTGTTGGTGTCGAGCGTGGCTGGATCACGGCCGACGAGGCCCGCTCGCGCGTCGCAAACACCCTCCACACGTTTGACAAGCTGTTGGAGCGTGACGACAACGGTCTTTATTCTCCGTGGGTCGACATGCGGACGAACCGCCGTTGGGCGATGGACAAGGGTGACGACAGCGCGAGTTCGCCGCTCCATACCGCGATTTTCCTCGCGGGCGCCATCACGGCTGGCGAGTACTTTGATGCGAAGTTCGGTGATCGCGAGCTCAAGCAGGCGGTTGACCGCATCTATCGCCGCATCAAGTGGAATGCCTTCGCGGAGCCCTTGGCGTCTTCCTATGATGAGCGCATTCTGGTCAGCCTGCTCGGCATCGGCTGTCCGGAGAATGCGCTGTCGCCCGAGGTCTGGCGCGCGATGCGGCGCCATTACCAGTTCACAACGGCCAACCGGAAGGACGAGGCGGACTACCCGCGCATTTTCCAACCCTCGCTGATCGCTCACCTGCTTCCGCAAGCGTGGTTCGATTTCCGGCATTGCCATGATGCATACGCCAACTACTTCCTGAGTTCGCGCAACTCGGTTCTCTCCAACCGGCGATACTGCATCGATCATGCGCCGGGCGGGATTGCAGACCGGCGCTGTCAGTTTGCCACATACAGCAGCAATGTTTGGGGTTTGAGTGCCTGCGTGGCGCCACCGCCGAAAGGCTTCCGCGCGTACGGCGAGGCCGATCCTGCGCTTGATGATTCGTCTGGCCCGGGCACGAGGGGAATCGACGGGACCGTGGCGATTTATGCGGCGGCCGGGTCCATGCCGTTCGCGCCCGAAGAAGCGCTGGCCATGCTCCGGCACTTGTACCGTCGTCACAAGGATGACCTTTGGGGCCGGTACGGGTTTTGCGACTCGTTCAACATGGATTTGCGGCTACGCGCCCACTTCAACAGTCCGTCAAAGGCGATGTGGCGCTCGGAGATCGTCAGCGGCATGGATCAGGGCCTCACGCTCCTGATGATTGAGAATTATCGTCGTGGCGGGGTGTGGCGCTGGTTCATGCGAAACGAGCATATACGCAAGGCCATGGACCTCGCGGGATTTGTCGCGCAGGCCGAGCCGCCCGAGGAAGCGCGACTGGATCTTGCGGGTGATTGGTGGTTCCGGACGGGCGACGACGTTTCGTAGTCCACATCCGACGCAGGTGAGGGTTGGTCAAAGATCGAGGTGCCCGGACGGGGTGAGGGCAGGAGTCCGGACGGTGACGCTGGCCGCGCGTGGTACCGGCGCGGGTTCCTGCTGCCGTCGCGGTCACCGCTGAAGATGGCGGGTCCGCTGCTGCTGAGGATAGGTGCGGCGGATGATGTGGATGAGATTTTTCTGAACGGACAGCGGATAGACGGCACGGGTGGGCGTGTGCCGGACAGTGTCGCGTTCGCGGGTTGGCTGTGCCGTGTCCCCGAAGGCGCGTTGCTTTATGGGCAGACCAACATCGTGGCCATGCGCATGCGCGAGCACGCGAAGGGTGGAGGTATTCGGCGGGGACCAGTGGACTTGGTGCCGCTCTCCGCAGTACAATACCGCCCATTCGACATCGTGATTCCGGGCGAGTAAGCGCTGGTTCCAAGGGAGGTGCGCCATGGAGTGGATGCTGGTTGTTCTGGTACTCGTGTTCTTCTTTGCCCCCATCGTTCTTTCCATCATCGCCATGGCGCGCACTTCGCGTTTGACGCAGGAGGTCGAGCGCCTGCGGCGCGCGATGCTCTCGACCCTGGGTGAGCCGGCAGCCAGGGCGCCCGTGGCGCAGCCCATTGCGAAACCCGAAGCGCCGAAGACTGTGACCGCCGAGCCTCCCCCCATGACCCCGTCCTCTCCGGCGCCTGCTCCCGTGCAGCGCCCGGTGTTGCCTCCGCCCGTCGCATCGAAATCGAACATGGAGGTTACCATCGGCGGGAAGATTGCCAGCTTTGTCGGAATTGCCGCGCTGGTGGCGGGCATTGTCTTCTTCGTCGGCTATGCGATCCAGCGCCAGTTGCTGGGTCCGGGCATGCGCATCGTGCTGGGTCTCTTGGCGGGCGGTGTGCTGGTAGCCGCCGGGCATTTTGCCGAATCGAGCGGCAAGAATTTGCGCGTGCTCGCGCGGGCGTTGACGGGTGGTGGTGCTGCGCTCTTCTATTTCAGCGTGTTTGCCGCATACGGGATTTACCATCTTATCCCTGCGTCGCTGGCCGGATTGGGGTTGGTGGCGAGCGCCGTTGCAGTGCTGGCGTTGGCTGCGGCATACAACAGCCAGGTGGTGGCGGTGTTGGGAGTGCTGGGCGCATACATCTCTCCGCTCCTAATCGGTGGCGATTTGAGCGAAGGCAGTTTCGCGCTGTTCTTCATCGCCGTGGTCAACGTGCCGGTGTTGGCTCTTGGGCTGAAGCGCAAGTGGCAGTGGCTCTACAACATCGCTTTTGTCTTCACGGTCGTTGTCATGGGGATGTGGATCGATGAGGAAATCTTTACCAGGTCTTCGCCGTGGGCCATGGAGATGGCGTTCTGCCTGATCTACTTCGGCGAGTTTGTCGCGCTGGGGGTGCTGAAGTTGAAGGATGAACGCGCGACGACGGGCCGGGTGTTCGACGTTGCACGGCTGGCGCTGTGCTCGGTCGCGTTGCTGGGCGCGACCTACTGGATACTCGACGAGATTGATGCGAATGCGTGGATGGGCGCGGCCCTGCTTGCGGGCGCGGCGCTCCATGTCGGCCTTGCCAAAGCGGCGTGGCGCTGGCTGCCGCAGTTCAAGGACGAGATTCTCGTGTTCCTGGTTGGCGCGCTCACGTTTGCCGCATTGGCGCTTCCGGCGCAACTGGACGGGGTGTGGGTTTCGCTGGGGTGGGCGATCGAGGGTGTGATCCTGGCCTGGTTCGGTGTGCGCGTGCAGTCGCGTTTTCTGCAGGCTCTCGCGATTGGGCTTGGGTCGATGGGGCTGTTGAAGTCGCTGGCGTACGACGTGACGCTGTATGGGCAGCGGCCGAAGCTGTTCTTCAACGGCCGTTTTGCCGTGGGCATGATCTCCGGCGCGCTGCTGTCGGCCCAGGCGTGGTTCCACGGCCGTGCTGCTGCGGCGAGGCAGGACAAGCTCTCGCATTCGTCGCGTGACCCGATCATGGCGTGGGCCGTGATTGCGCTGATCGCCGTGGTCTTTGGCGACGCATTCTACACCCTGGATATTGAGGATCCGCTGGCCGCGTTGGTGACGACCTTTGCGATGATGATGGCGGGGACGACGGTGCTGCTGCGGCTCCGCGACGATACGCGCACGATTCTGTGGGGCGTGGGGGCAATCCTGTTGTTGCTGGCCCCCGCGAAACTCATCTTCTTCGATTTGTGGTGGAGTTGGGAGCACTGCCATACGGCAGGCCATGCGTTTGCAAATACATTCTTCTGGTGCAACGCGGTGATGATCGGCGTCATCGTTTCCTTCGCGTCGAGCGGGCTGCTGTCGCCGCGCGGCGCGGGTTCGTGGGTTGCTCCGTCGCTGAACGTGACGTCGCTGGTCGGCATGATGGCGTTGGTTTCGGTCGAGATATGGCATGCGCGGACGCCGTGGAATGACTCGCTTGTCACGTTGTGGTGGGCCGTTGCCGCCATGGCGGTTGCCGTGGTGGGCTTCATGAGGCGGCGGAAGTATCTGCGGGTACTCGCGCTGGTGGTGTTCGCCGTGACGGCGGCCAAGGTTGTCCTGGTGGACCTGCACGAATTGAGCGGGTTGCATCGTGTGGCGGCGTTCATGGGCGTCGGCGTGTTGCTCCTGGTGCTGTCCTTCATCTATCAACGTGTCGCGCCGATGCTGCAGAAGCAGGATGACGACCGATCGGGAGAGAAGTCATGAAGCGATGGGTGACAGCTCTGTGCGCGCTGGTGTGCAGCGTGCTGGCGGCGGGCGCCGCCGAGGAGGATTTGCGGACGCGGTTCGAGTGGCGGCAGCCGCTGCCGGGCGGGCTGGAGCAGGGCAAGTTGTATCGTCTTATTGTGCCGCCCGAAGTGTATGACGGCAGCCGGATGTTTCCGTCCGATCTGCGGATCATCAACGAGAATGGCGTGCAGTGGCCGTTCTATGTCTGGACGCCCGCGGGCAGCACGGAATCGCAGTACCTGCAGGTCGACATGCTCAATGCGTCGACGGCGGAGCGATACCTGCGGCAGGACGTGTTCATCAAGCCGGATCCGCGAACGGGTGCGTGGCGGCAGCACAGCCAGGTGATTGTCAAAACTCCCGGCCGCGATTTCATCCGGCGCGTGGAAGTATACGGCAGCGAGGATTCGCGGGAGTGGGCGTTGCTGGCCATGGGTTACCTGGTGGACCACTCGCGCGATGTGCACGTCTCCAACAATAGTATCCGGTATCCCGTCTCCACTTATCCATACCTGCAGGTGCGGGTTTATCCCAACGCGCGCGATGCGACGGAGACCGTGACGCTGCAGGGCGTGTTCGTGATGACGACACAGGAGCAGCCGGGCGAATCGCAGGAGATCGAGCTGAAGAGCGTGGAGGTGACCGGGGACGATCTCAAGGAAGGTTGCCAGGTGCTCGCGTTCGATGTCGGGGCGAAGAATCGGCCGGTGGAGAAGTTGGCGGTGCGCGCACGCGATCGCGAATATGCGCGCTGCATCCGCGTGTACGGCCGCAACGAGGACACGAACACATGGCGCTGGGTGGCTGACGGAGAGATTCACCGGATTGGCAAGGACATTCAGGACGAAGTGGCGCTCCGGGGATCGTCGTATCGTTTTCTGAAGATTGAGCTCTACAACTACGACGATGCACCGTTGGGCAAGGTGGAGGTCAAGGCGCAGGCGGTGCCGCGCTACCTGGTGTTTGAAGTGCAGGGAGGGGCGGGGCCGCAGCTCTACTATGGTTCCATAGCCGCGCTGTCTCCCCGGTTTGATCTGGCCCGGCGCAAGGGCGACGAGGAAGCCGCCAAGGCGATCTTGGTTCGTCCGGGCGAGCGGGTCAGCAATCAGCTTCACAAGGAGTCGCGGTGGGGCAAGTGGGGGCCGTGGCTGGCCGGTCTGGCGGTGGGCATCGTGAGTCTGATCGTGATTTGGAGCGTGGTGGGGATGCTGAAACGGCAATCGTCGGACGACGAAGCGGAGTAGGCTGGCGGCCGGCGCGCTATTCCAAACCCAATTCCACGGGAGGCTTCCAGATGCCGCCGAAGCCGCGTACGTCGGTGACCCGGACGGCGATGACATTGCGGCCGGCGTGCAGCAGCGCTCCGGGCACGTTGTACACGCGGGGCTTCGTAAAGGTTTCCGCTCCGGCGGAGGTTGCGCCGACAAGAATTCCGTTCACGTAGGCCGCGTCGCTGTCGTCGACCCCGCCGAGTCGCAGCACAATACGGCGACCGGATCGCGTCCAGTTCGCCAGCCGGGCGCCATCAATCTGGATCGTGGCGCGGAACCAGCCGACGCCATCGTAATCCTTGCGCACAGGCCCGTAGTTTTCCCAGAAGTCGGGTACGACGACTTCCATCCACGAGCTGTCGTTGAGCTGGGGTGAGGCCATGTCGCCGCCGCCGGTCATGAAACGCCAGCGGACGTCGCGCGCGAGATCGATCGGCCCGTCGCTGTCCCAGGGTCGCGGGTGCGAGGTCCATCCGATCGCACGGGTGGTCTGCTGAATCCATTCGTTCTGCATGAACAGGCGCCAGACCATGCGGCTGCGGTAGTTCTCGATGCCCAGCAGGATCGTGCCCGCATCGAGACCGATGGCGTCGCTGGCGACGAAGTTCTTGTAGGGGTTGACGGAATCTGCGAACCCGTACTTGCCCCACATCTCGTGGTGATTGTCGTAGAGGTTGCGCAGCGCGCGGATGGAGTGCTGGGGAAGGAAGGGAATCGAGCCTGCGATGGCGTAGGGGATGACGCTTCCGTCGGTGGGCGAATAGGGTTCGCCGGGAGGGAAGCCGTAGATCATGTAGGCGTTGCCGGGGCCATCCGCCGCGCCGAGTCCCCACGAATCGGGTCCGTAGGAGCCAGCGAAGTTGTCCGCATTATTGATGCAGTACTCGCGCATGGCCAGCACGGCGAGCGTGACATTTTCAAAGTAGTCGGCATGTGTGCGGTCGGTGCGTCCGCGGAAGTCGTACCAAAGCGCGGGATACTGGTAGCGGAAGATCGACTGGAAACCGTGCTCGATGAGGAATCGATAGCCGCGGTACTCGCCGGTGACACGGTCGATGGCGTACCAGGCCTCCGGTGGCACGGGGTGGGTCGGGCTTCCGAGCGCGAGGAGATAGATGAGCAACCCTTCGGTGACAGTGCCCCAGCGCGCGTCGAGGAACCGGCCGTCGCCGGTGAGCCCGTGTGTGACGAAGTTCGGGTGCCCGTTTCGCGCCCAATCCCACTCGACCCGTTCCGTGATTGTGCGCGCGGCAGCGGTCAGTTCGGGATCCTTGAAATACTCGACGGCGACGATCATGCCCGCGAGGAAGAGGGCGGTATCGATTGTTGAGATTTCGGTATTCATCGCATCCTTGCCGGTGAAGATGTCGACGAAATGCGGGAAGAATCCGCGGATGTTTCGCACGGGTCCGTCGAGGAATGTTTGCAGCGTGAGTCGTGTGCGTTCAAGGCCCTCTTCGCGCGTGATCCATCCGCGCTCGACGCCGATGGGATAGGCGGTGAGAGCAAAGCCGACTGCGGCGACGGAGGCGATGTAGCACTCCTCGCTGGAGGCAAAATTACGACCGCGATCGCGGGTCAGCCCGTTGGAGGGGTAGGTCTCCCACCAGAAGTACTCGAACGACCGGCGTTCGACGATGTCGAGGAAGGCGTCGTCGCTCAACCCGCGGGACGTTTTCGGATCGGCCGCGGCGGCGGCGAGCAGGTTCGAGGCTGCATTGCGTTCGCGGATCTGCCAGGACGAGAGCTTCATCTGATAGTCCCTCAGGCTGGTGGCGGGCGGCTGGCCCTTGGCGGTGCCCTCGACGGTCACGTCGAAAATGGAATTGCCCCATGCGGTTGCTCTCCGCGTGCACTCGATACGGATGGCGGTGGCGGTGACCGGTTCGGGGAAGCTGAGTGTATCCACGGAGCCCACTGCGTCGGTGCGCCGGCCCACCTCCACCCAGTTGGTTTTACGATCGGCGAGGTAGACGATGAAATCGGCAGCGCGCGCGGTTTCCCAATTGATCTCGATCTTCTGGATGCTGACGGACCGGTCAAAGTAGCCTTCGATCCATTCGTTGTCGCGGAAGTTACTCGCCCAGCGCGTATCCATCTTGCCGTCGAAGGCCAGTTCGGGTGCCAGCTTGGGCTCCTGGAAAGACGACGCATCGGCGCGGACGAAGAACGGGGTCAGGCTGCCGCTATAGGTGCCGGCGGCTTCTTCGGTGGGTGATTCCTCGATGCGCAGTTCGATTTCGGGGGGTGCTTCGGAAGACGGCGAGGCGGCGCGTTCTTCGGCGGGCTCGGGTGTCTGCACCGAACAGCCGGTGGCAAGAAGTGCGCAGGTGCCAAGGCAGGTCACAAGAAATCCGACGATGGGCGCGCGGAACTTTTGCATGCAGGCAGAACACCCCAAGAAGACTGCCAAGTCAAGCCCGGCCACCGGACGTTTTTTGGGTCGAACCGCACCGGTGGATGCTATAGGATCATCATCCTCGGAGGATCGGGGCATGGGGTTATCGGGCGACGAGAAACGGTTTGAGGAATACGTCGAGCGCCAGCAGCAATTGCAGCGCGAGAAGATGGCGTCGTCCGCGCGCGCGCGCATGGATCCTCTTCCGTGTGACCAGCTTGCGGAACGCGTGGCGCAACGCAGTGCGTCCCGTCGCCGCACCAATGTCATGGTGTTGACGATCACCCTCGTGATCGGTCTGATGCTGGTCGGGTTGTGGTGGTTGCTTCGTCCGCGTCCGCGGGCCTTTGTGCAAGAGCCGGTTCAGGTCCTATACGCTCAGATGGCGGGGCTGCCGCTGGAGATGGAGGGGCGAATGGGCATTCGGCAACGCCTGATCCCTCCTGGCGCGTTCGAGATGGGCAGCCCCTTGGATGAGCCGGGGCGAAAGATCAACGAAGCGCAGCGCAAGGTGAGTTTCTCGCGGCCCTTCTACATCGCGGCGACGGAGATCACCCAGTGGCAGTACCAGGATGTCATGGGCACCAATCCTGTGCCGGATTCAGAGGCCCGGGCCTCTGCCCCGGTTTGCTACGTTACGTGGGAGGACGCGGTCCGCTTCTGCAATGCACTGAGCCGGCAGGAAGGTTTGCCGGAATCCTACCGGCAGGTGGACGGCATCTGGTTCTGCAATCTCAAGGATGGCGGTTACCGGTTGCCGCTGGAGACCGAGTGGGAATATGCGTGCCGCGCGGGGAGCAGGGACGCCTTCTACACCGGGCCGATCCAGCCGGAGCAGGCGGGGAGACGGAATCTGGCACGCGCGGCATGGTTCATCGACAACTCCGGTGCGCATGCACACGATGTGGCGCAGAAGGAGGCCAATCGCTGGGGTCTTTTCGACATGCTGGGCAACGTCGAGGAATGGTGCATGGAGGGGGTGGAGAAGGATCCGTTGCCGGATGACATCCGGCTTGCGCTTGTCTCCGAGGAGCATACGCGCATGTTGAGGGGTGGGGGGTGGTACAGCGATTTCCTCAATTGTCGCATCGCCGCCCGGCAGAGCCGAAACCAGGAAATTGCTATGAACAGCGTGGGTTTCCGGTGTGTACGTTCCATTCCCGGCGATGTTCCCATCGCCGGCGTGGCCGTTTCGAAGTAAACGACAGGAGCGAATCGTGGCGAAGATTCTTTTGGTCTGTCTCGATTTCGACGGGACCATCATGGCGTACGATGAGGAGACGGGCCATCTCCACCCACAGGTTATTGCGACGCTGAACAAATTATCCATGCTCGGCGTTGCCTGGTGTACCAACAGCGGGCGCGAGATGGAGAACCAGCGGAGCATTCTCGATGCCTCGCGGAAGAAGGGGCTGAAGCACATGCCGACGGCGCTGCTGTGCGGCGAGAGTTTCATCTACCGCCTGCGTGAAGGTTCCTATGTTTCCTCCGAACCTTGGAACTCGGCGGTGCGCGGTCATCTGAAGGTATTCCATCAGCAGGTGCAATCCGTGCTGAAACCGCACATGGAAGACTGGAAAAGCCGGTACCAGCCGACGGTGTACGCGGCGGAGGAGTACACGACGTTCCTCGTGGGCGATGAAGAGGAGAAGCCCGCCCGGTTGTGTGACGAACTACAAAGGTGTATGGCCGGCGCCGTGCCCCGTGGGGTGGTGAGTCGCAATGGGGGCTGGCTTGTCATACTCCCCAGCCATCTTGGGAAGGGGAATGTGCTGAGAACGTATATCGGCGGCGTGGGTTTCTCGCCCGAAGATGTGCTCAGCGTGGGCGACCATTTCAATGACATCAGCATGTTGGACGGCGCCGTGGTCCGCCACGTCGGCTGCCCGGCGGATGCCATACCCGAAGTGGCACAGGCGGTCCGAAATGCGGGTGGCTGGGTGGCTTCGGCCAAGGGCCCTGCGGGCACCGTGGAGGTTATCGAACACTTCCTCGCCGGCGGACTGGGTTAGTACTAGCTCGCATGATGGAATCCCGTTGAAATGGGCCTTTCCGGGAGTAGATTAATATGAATCAGTCTTGCCGACAAGTGGTGCCTTTTTGTAGGTTGCTTCGTACTGTAGTCCATGAGCCTTCAACACCACGCGAGATCGAGGATTAGGGGGACGCAATCGTGAAGAAGATCAGTCTGATCGCATTATTCCTGCTGGCTGTTACAACGATGTCTCAGGCTCAGGTGCTCAGCAATGGCACCTTTGAAGCCTGTACGGATGAATACAACTGGACCGGCACGGGTTGGTCAACGTGGGGGGACTTCCGCAACCAGTCATGGGCATCCCACACGGGCAATCGGGGAGCGTTCATCCCGGGATGGGACACGGCTACGGGCAACGGCGGCCTCTATCAGGATGTGGCCTGTTCGACGACCGGCACCTACACGTTCTCGGTGTGGGTTCTGGCCGAGAAGGGTTTCAACCCGACCAAGTTCGACATCAAGCTCGAGTACTATGCGGTCAACCACTCGACTGTTGTGCAGACTGAAACGGTTGTGAGCAATCTTGCTTCGCCCAGGGATGGTTTCTGGCACCAGTATTATGTGACGGGGGTGGCTACCTCTCCCTCGATGGCTTTCATCCGTCCCGTCATCGGTCTGGACTGGACAACCAGCACGAATTCAGATGCCGGCACGGCTTGCATGCTCGATGATGCCCAGATCTATCAAGGCTCTTACACGGGCGTGCCGCTCTTCGGCATCTCCGGTTTCGAGTATGATTCATGGCGTGGTTCTGAATGGGCCGCGGTGGAGGAAGATGGGTGGTCGCCGGAGACGTGGGCGAATCGCACAGGCTCGCGCGGCGTGGGAATGGAAGGCTGGTCGTGGACAACGGAGGAAGTGGTTACCAACGAGATGGTCGTAACGACAAACATCATTGTTCACGCGCCCACGAACATCGTGAACGAAATGAGCCGGCCGGTGACCATGGTGGGCACGGGCACCTACACCTTCTCCTGCTGGATGTCCCGTGAAGCTGACTTCAAGATGAGCAACGCCCAGATCCGGATCGAGTTCTTTGACACCAGCCGCATGACCAAGGTTCAGGCGGACGTGGTGACGAACTTCCTGGTGCCGAATGACAACTGGTGGCGCGAGTACTACGTGGTGGGCGTGTGCACCAGCCCGAGCGTGTTCGAGATCCGCCCTGTCGTTCAGGTTACGTGGGACCGCATCACCAACGACGGCAGTCGCGGCGCGCGAATCGACGATGCCCGCTTCCGCAGGGGATCGCATGCGGGCTCGTCGTTTGTCACGGACTGGGCCTATCACGGCGGGATGGAAGATGATCCGATGATGGAGAACGTGCCCGGCACGAACGTGGGCACCTTCCTGCAGGTCAACCACACCACGCGCACGAACACATTCTATGCCCTGTCGAGCCTGCAGCCGCTGGCGCTATACGCGTCGGAGGGCGATTCTGCCGGGGTTGGCCTGCGCACCTCGTGGCAGCGGCCGGATGACTCCGTCTGGATGAACAGCGATGTGCCGATGACGCCCATCGGGAATGTGGAGATTCCGTCTTCCCAGCAGTTCCACGGACTGCCTGGTTCGGGCACGACCACGGCGATGTTGTGGAGGGTGGCCCTGCCGCAGCCGACGAATGCGAGCGGCAGCTTCTACACCAACTCGATCCGCATCTACTATGCGCCGTATCTGAAGGCCACCAACGGCGACGTGGCGACTGATCATAAGTACATGGTGATGATGAACGGCGATTTCACCAACAACGTGGACCAGGCCTTCGCGTGGAAGTATGCCGATGTGGACTACTACATCGACAACTACAAGCCTGCGACTGTGAGTGTCTTCACGAACGGCGGATTCGAGAATCCGACTCCTGTCGCGGCCGACCTCGAGGGAACTGCATGGTATGGCTGGGGCGATGTCGGCCGCGAGACGTGGGCCGCGAGGTCCGGCGGGGCGGGTGCTGTCTTCCGCAGCTGGAACTCGGGTTCGTTCGGTCTCTACCAGGACGTGGCCACCACCACGGGCGGAACTTTCCAGTTTACCGGTTGGGTGAGGATGGAGACGGGGGCGCTCCCAACCCGGCTGGAGATGAAGATGCAGTGGTTCGACAAGAACGGGTCGCTTGTTCAGGAGAACGTGGAGAACGTGTTGACCCTGTTCAAGAAGGAAGATGGCGACTGGAGCCGCGTCGGAGTGGTGGGCAGTTGCAGTTCGACCAACCTGGATTATGTCCGTCTGCAGTTGGATGGCCAGTACAACTCCATTGTCGGCGGAAACGCAGCCACGCGGATTGATGACCTGGAATTCGGTCCTGTGGCGATCAGTCTCCAGAATACGGGGTTTGAAGTCGGCAACTGGCGCGACATACGAGACTGGTATGGCGCTCCGCAGTGGTTGGTTCACATCGAGTCGTGGGCCTCGCGGCTGGGCACCAACGGCGCGGCGTTCCACGGGTGGGAGGAGGATGCCGCCCGCTACGAAGCGCTGCTGCGGCAGCCGGTGGCCGCTTCGACCACAGGCTCCTATGTCTTTACCGCGTGGATCAAGCGCGAAACCGGATTCATCAACCTCACCAACGCGAAGATGCGGTTGGAGTGGTATGGCGGCGACTATCCCAACAAGGTTCAGGCCGATACGGAAGTCACGCTCTCCCTGCCGCTCGACGGGGCGTGGTACCTGTACTCCGTGACGGGAACCTGCAGCGATGCGGACCTCCGGTTTGTCCAGCCGGTGATTCTCGCGCAGTGGAATATGAACCCCAGTGCAGATGGACGCACGATCCAGATTGATGACGCAGTGTTGCTGTACACCAACCTCGCGGGCGGTGAAACCTACACCGACGGCATTCCGGATTCGTGGCTGATCCTGCATGGGCTGGGCACCACCAACGGCGTAGGCGCGGGCGATGATGACAGCGACGGCAATCCCAACGTCAACGAGTATGTTGCGGACACGGATCCGTTGAGCGCCCTGTCATCCTACAGCAACGCCGTTGAGATCACGTCGGGCCGTGCGGTTCTGATCATCATGGCCGGTCCGCCGACGACGAATTCGCGCCGGTACGAGGTGTATTGGAAGACCAACCTTCTCGAGAGTGGCGACTGGATGCCGTATGGGTTGAACGTGCCTGGCAATGCGGATGGTTCGGCGGTGTCGCTGACCGTCACCAATGAGCTTGGCAAGCGGTTCTACCGCAGCGGCGTGAAGCTGCCGTAAGTCGCATCGAAATCATGAAAGCCCGCGGGGAGAAATCCCCGCGGGCTTTTTTTGTAGGTGCCGGAGGAGGACACGGCGTGACGGCAAGCCGCTGTAGGCCGACGCTGTGCGTCGGCGATTCAACGGCTGTTCCCCGGGACACCGTCCCAGCCTGAACAGCGTGGCGGAGGAAAAGGCTCTAGTCCCACGCGAGGACCTCGATCTCTCCTGCAAAGGGCCAATCCTTTGCCTCGGAAGCAAGGCCGGCTCGCACGGAGTTCTGAACGACATATTCCCATTTTGCCGAGTAGCTCTCTCCACTTCTCATGATGTGATCGAAGAACCCGTCTTGCCAAAACGGACCCTGCTGGCCAGAGGCCTTCAGGTGTTTCGTGAGAAAGATCTTCAGGCTGCCAACCCATCTGGAGACAGCTTGTGATCCTGCCGCCGACACGAAGACATGAAGATGGTCAGGCATCAGAATGTATCGCCCCACCCAAACGGCCGCCCTTTCCGGAGACGATTTGCAGAAAGACAAGAAGGTCTCATGGGTGATGTGTCTATTGAACGCAGGCCGCCGCCCTGAAGCGCACAGCGTCAGGAAGAACAACGGTCGATGGCGTTTCGTGTGAACGATTTTGATACGTCTCAATCGTCTTGGAAGATGGTTCGTCGTCTTGTTGTGTGCGCGCGCAGTGCGTTGTCGGTCTGATCGGTAGCTTGCGCCGGGGCATAGCCCCGGCCTACAAACGGCATGACGACAGGTTCCTACGGGCCGACGCTGTGCGTCGACGGAGTTCCCCTCAAACTGGAATTGGCTCTGGAGCTACTGCGCCCACTCGGCGATGATCTCGCGTGCGGAGCTGTTGAGCGTGCAGCCCTTGTCGTTGAACTCGGTCCACCGGTAGCCGTCGACGATGACGCTGGTGGGCGTGCCGGCGACGGGCCAACGGACTTCGATGCCTGCGGGCGGATTGAAGGTGCCGTTCAGTTTCATGGTGAGCGTGCGCCCTGCAAGCCGCGCGCTCATGTTCAGGCTGCCAAAGTATGTGGGGAAGTTCTCCACCTTGATGCCACCGCGTTCACGGACCCATTTTTCAGGGACGCCATCCAGCAGAATGGCCTTTCCGTTTCGCTCGGCCACGATCATGTCGCGCACCGCGTTGACGAGACTTGAACCGACCCATGTGTGAGGCATGTCGCCGATGTAGCTGCCCATGCGGTAGTCGCCCAACACGACTTCGGCCAGGTGGTTCCACGCGAGGGGCCGACGGCAATCCATGAGGTAATTCAGCAGGAACAGGGCGCGATCTTTCTGTCCGAGGTCGAGGAAGGCGCTGATGTTGCGCGCTTCGTAGGGCGTGTAGTTGCCGCGCCAGCCCGGCTCGCGGCGTTGGACAACGTCAGCGTAGTATCGGTCGTAGGTGCGCAGCAGTTCGTTCGTCGGGAGCAGGTCGCCCTCGCCGCAGGGGAAGAAGGCGATGGTGGTGGACGAGGCGTCCATGTCGCCCTTCTCGGCGCACCCGGGAATGAAATCGATCTTCTTGAAGGCAATGGTCTTCTCGATGGAAGCCCTCACGGAGTCGCGGAGCAGGCCGTATTGCTTCTCCGCCCACGCTGCGGTTTCCTGGTCGCCCAGCAGCGTTGCGGCCTCCTGGCCATCCTTCCATCCCTTGAGCGCAAAGAAGTCGTCCCAGTAGCTGTGCATCGGCGGAGAGTAGCCCTCGTGGCTGATGGATTTCGGCAGAATGCCGGCAAAGCGCTCGGGCGCAGGCAGCTCCGCCATGTAATTGGGTGCCAAGGTCTGCTCGCGGAGCTTCACGAGATATTCCAGTGCGAGCTTGATCTTGGGATAGTATTTCTTGAGGAAATCGCGATCGCCGGTGAAGCGGTAGTACTCCATGATGGCGAACACAAACTCGCCCTGGCTGTCGTACTCGAGATTGGAGCCGAAGCCGGTGTTGAGCGTGCCGTCGTTGTTCAGGATAGGCGGGACGAGGCCGTCGGGCTGCACCCGGGCCGCATACCAGTCAATGTATTCGCGAACGGGTTCGACAAGGCCCATGCGCAGCATGGAGGCGCAGGTAAGGGCACCGTCGCGGATCCAGCAACGCTTGTAGTTACGCGAGCCGGGTTGAATCGCGGGTCCGTCGCGGTTGATCAGGATGTAGGCCATCTGCGACTTGAGCGTGTTGGCGATATCGCGGTCGCCGAGTTGCAGCACGACCTTGTCGATTTCGTTGACCCAGAAATGGTGCATGTTCTGAAGGTGCGCCGTGAAGGCATCGGAAGGCGAGGGGTAGAGATCGCTCATGCCGCGGCGCATGAATCCCTGGATACGCTGTCGATTGTTGAACAGCGGCATCGCGACCACCACGTCCTTCTGTCCGCCCGGCGGCAGGGAGAAATCGAACGCCATGGCGCCGGAAAGCTGGTCGCCCGCATTCTCCATCTTCTGTGCCGCGGGCAACTGGCCCCGCGCCAGTTCGCGCACGACATCGCCCTGTTCAAACGGTCGCGCACCAAACGCGTCGGGAGGTGTGAGTGCGACGAACATGTCCTGCCCGTTGACGCGGACGCCGCCGCCTTCCTGCAACTTGGCGTACTCCAGCGAGCGGATGGGCGAGAGGCCACCGTATTGCCAGGGAGGATTGACCTGGACGGGCCGGACGGCGAGGAAGAACCGACCGTCTTTCGGCGACCGTGATTCGTTGAGAAGGCGGTAGCGCGCCATAATGAGGGAATCGTCGGTGCCACCCCAAGCCATGGCTTCGATCGTCAGCTTGAGTCCGCCGAGGTCCCACGTGACGGAGGGCTGGGGGATGTATCCGTCATCCAGTGCCTGTGTCAGGGTCTTGGCATCGAGGGCGGAGCGCAATTCACCGTCCGTGAAGACGTAGGGCATGAGGCTGGGGCTGCCAGCGGACGGTTCAATATTTCCGTATTCGTCGATCAGCGCTTCCTTGTGGTCGCCGGGCAGACCGACGACAGTCCAGTAGACCTGCTGCCTGCGCAACTGCAGCGGGTACCATCCAGCCGGCGCCTTTTCTGCGGCAATCTCATATTGGGCGGCGGGCGAAAGGTTCTCGTCCGGCCCGCGCAGCGAGATTTCGCGGATCTCAGGTGGCAGGGCGGGGTTGGCCAGCGTCTTGATATCGAGCCGCAGATACCGGGCCATTGCCCGCGGATGAATGAAGAGATCGAAATTGCCGGTGGCCTCACTGATGTCACCCATGCGCACCCACGTAGAACCATCGCGCGAGATATAGAAGTCGGCCTGCGTTGCGCGGTTTGTGCCCCACTCAACGCGGATGCCGCCGATGGCCTTTTCCTGTCGCAGGTCCGCCTGGATGGATACGGGACCGGGAGCTGCCCCGCGCCATGAGGTGTCGAGTCGGCCGTCGAACATGCGGGAGGCATTGCTGCCGGATGCGGCAGGTGCTTCGGCGATGACGGATTCCGAGGGGCCCTTCAGATTCACTTCAAAGATGGAGTAGCCCCAGCCCGTTGCGCGGCGGGTGCCGACGATCTTGACGAAGCGGACAAGCGCAGGCTGGAAGTAGATCTCGTCGGTGCAGCCATCGCCCTTCGCGGTCTGGTAGAGATCGGTCCACGTTGTGCCGTCCAGAGAGCCCTGCACCGCATACTCATTCGCGTAGGCGGTTTCCCAGAGAATGGACAGGCCACAAAGCGTTGCCGGCTTGCCCAGATCAATTTGAAGCCACTGTGGGTCAGCGCTGGGGCTGCTCCACCGCGTGTCCGTCTTGCCGTCGCACGCGAGGGGGCCTTCGTAGCCTTCCTCTTGAATGGCGGACGCGGTGACAGACCATGTTGACCGATCGGGGATATCGATGAGTGCAATGGGTTCGGGCTTGGGCGCCAGCTCGACAGCGGGAGGGGGTTCTGTGGTTGGTGGCACCGATGGCTCCGGGGCGATACGGCACCCCGAGATTCCGGCAAGAACAGGCAGCAATATCCCAATGAGAACGGTTGCAGAACGGGCTGAACTGAAACTTCTACTGATAATCATGTGACACCTCGTTGAAGGCGGGATGCTAGCGTGCCTGTCGTACAAGTGTCAACACACCCGCGCGGAGGAGTATCTGTTACCGGGAGTTTATTCGATTTGGCCCTTAACGGGTGCCGGGTCGTCGGGTAATTCATTAGTCCAGATTGTTTCCAATAGATGTTTCCTGTTTTCCGACGATGTTCTGAAGGTTGAACCGGGCTGACGAGGGGGAAGAATAGGGAACGTGTGTGCTCTGTTGCAGTGGACCGTTCGGACAACTGAAACAAAGAGCCGGTTGTATCAGGCTTGAGGGAAGATAGGCCGTATTTTTATGCGTTTGAGTGGGAGCGGTACCAAACAATTGCAGTGGCTGGTCGTTATACTGGCGCTTGCCGCCGGCTGCAGTGACCGGGTGCCTCAGCCATCGACGGCCGAGCCCGGCGAGCGCGTGCTCCGCCTCTACAATTGGGAAGAGTACATCGACCCAGCCGTGCTGACCGGCTTTGCTGCGCGCACCGGAATTCGCATCGAGTACCAGGAGTTTGCCACGCAAGACGACCTCACCGGCAGCCTGCGCTCCGACCCGTCGCGCTACGACCTCATCGTTGTCGACGAAAGCGTCATCCAATCGCTCACTGATCTCAAACTCCTGCGGCCGTTCGACACGACACGGCTTCAGGGTTTGCGGCGGATCGATCCGGTGCATCTGGCGGGGTCGGCCGTGAACGGCGAACGCTATGCCGTGCCCTACCTGTGGGGCACCACGCTGCTGGCCTATCGCAAAGACAAGGTCGGGGAGCCGCCGCGGAGTTGGGCCGGGCTTTGGGACCCCCGCTTTGCGGGCCATGTCATGATGCTTCCCGATGCGCAGGAGATGTTCGGCATCGCTGCCCTGTTGCTTGGCTATCCCATGAACACGCGCGAGGCCCAGCACCTGAAGGCCATTCGTGCAAAGCTTGTGGAACAGGCGCCGCTGATTTGCGACTATGCCGATACGCTGACCATCCAGGAGGCACTGCTGCGTGGCGACTGCTGGGTGGCCTGTATTTACAGTGGCGATGCCGCCAAGGCCGCTCGCGAGGATGACCGCATCGGCTACGTCGTTCCCGACGAAGGTGCGCCCCTGTGGATCGATTGCTTCGCCATCCCTCGTGATGCGGAGCACGTCGAGGAGGCGCATGAATTCGTGGATTACATGCTTGAGCCCGCCGTGGCCGCGCGCAATGCCAACTACCTGCACTATGCCACGCCCAATACGGCTGCATTGCCGATGGTGGCGGGCGAACTGCGCGAGGATGCGGCCATCTTCCCGTCCACCGATGTGTTGGCGCGCTGCCAGTTCTTCACCAAACCCGATGCGGCGCTGCAGAAGTTTCACAACGAAACCCGCATGGAAATCCGGCACGTGCGCGAGAAGGCGGCAGGCACAGCGAAATCGGAGTAGGCGACCCTATCATGAGTCAATCGACGCCAGGCATGCATATTCGGACGCGCGTGTTGCTCGTGTCGCTTGCCGTTGCCGTTCTGCCGCTGGCCACCATGTTCATCTTCACCCAGACCGTAATGCGCCGTTCCCTTGTGGCCGGTGAATATGGCCGCATGCAGGAGTTGACGGGCGAGGTCGCGCGCGAGATTGCGAATCTGATGTGGCATGCGAAGGCGGATGTCAACGTGCTCTCTGCCAATCCCGTGCTTACCGCTTCGCGTGCGAGCGTTGAGCAGCGCGAGAAGGAACTCAAGAAGATCCACGACTATTACAACATCTTTTCCGATATCACCCTCTACAGCACCGATGGCGACGTCGAAGTCTCTACGACCTACAGCTATTGGGAAAGCGTGGAGAAAACCGATTGCTTCAAAAAGGCGCTCCGCGGGGAGCCCTCGGTGTCCTCGCCGGGCGGCATGCTCGGGATGACCGGCGTCTACATCACCGTCTATGCGCCCGTGCGCGGGGAGGACGGCAAGGTGCAGAATGTCATCAGCGCGCGTGTATCCTTCCAGCGTGTGTGGGACATCACCGACAACGTCCGCGTGGGGCACAAGGGATTCTTCGCGCTGGTCGATGCGCACGGCAACCTGCTGGCGTATCCTGATCGCGGCCGGATATTCAGCCGGTTTGACTCCTCGAGGCCGGTCTCCTTCTGGAGCGAGCGTGGTACCGGTGTCGCCATGACGCCGGAGGGCAAGCGCTATGCCTTTGCCGCGCGCGTGCTGACGGCGGAGGAGACGCGCACCGGGCAAGCCTGGCTGCTGCTGTCCGTTCTGCCCTATTCCGAAATGCTGGCCGTGATGCGCACCGAGAACACGGTCTACCTTGGCGTGGCAGCGTTCGCGCTGGCGATGGTATACCTGACGGGCGTTTTCCTGAGCCGCAGGATGTCCGGGCCGATTGTCGATGCGTCCGCGGCTGCCCAGCGGGTCTCCCGCGGCGATCTCACCGCCGTGGTTCCCGAGTCGGGTCCGTGGGAAATTCAACAGATGGCCAAGGCCTTCAACAGCATGGTCCACGAGGTCCGCGAGCATCGCGACCGGCTGGAGGGTTTGGTCGAACAGCGTACAGCGAAGCTGCGCGAGTCGCAGGATCAGCTTGAGGAAATCACCGCGCACCTGCGCGCCGCCTATGAATCCATTATCGACGGTATCCTGATGGTCGAATGGCCGTCAGGGCGGATCATGACGGCCAACCAGCGCTTCGCGGGGTTCTTCGGTCTCTCGCCGGAGGAGTTGCTGGGCAAGACGTGCGACGACGTCGGAAAGATGATCAGCGGCAGGTTTGTTGAGCCGCGCGAGAACGCGTTCCGCTGTTCTCATTTCCGCCAGCACCCCGAGGAGGTTGGGCTGGAGGAATGGGAACTGTCCAAGCCGCACCGAATGACGCTCTCGGTCTATTCTGCGCCGGTCACCGGCATGAAGGGCAAGGTGTTCGCGCGGCTGTGGATGTTCCGCGACCTGACCCAGCAGCGCCAGCTTGAGGATGAGCTGCGGCAGGCGCAGAAGATGGAAGCCATCGGGCGTCTCGCCGGCGGCATCGCGCACGACTTCAACAATCTCCTGACCGGGATCCTTGGCAACATCTCCATGGCCGAAATGGAAGTGCCGAAGAACTGCGAAGCCTTCACCTATATCGGCCTGGCGAAACAGGCTGGGCGGCGCGCCGGCGAACTGGTTACACAACTTCTCGGTTTCTCCCGCCGCAGTCGCCTGCAACTCAAGAAGACCGACCCCAACGAACTCCTGCACGAGGTCTCCGAATTGCTCCGTCACTCTATCGATCCTCGCGTCGAACTCCGGCTCGAACTGCAGCAGGATCTCTGGCTGAGTTCGCTTGATCCGACCCAGCTCCAGCAGGTGCTGATGAATCTCTGCGTTAACGCGGTCGACGCCATGCCCGGTGGCGGGCGGTTGACGCTGACCTCGCACAATGTTCACGTCGACAAGGATGAGGCCAAGCAATGGCTCGATGCCCGCGCGGGCGACTACGTCCGGCTCTCCGTCGAGGACATGGGGCATGGGATGACGCAGGAAGTCCAAGGCCATCTTTTCGAGCCGTTCTTTACGACCAAGGAACCGGGGAAAGGGACGGGGCTCGGGTTGGCCATGTCTTATGGCATCATCAAGCAGCATGGCGGCTGGATCACGTGCTACTCCGAGATCAATCGCGGCACGACGTTCGGCATCTATCTCCCGCGCGCCCGTGCGTCATCGGAGGAAACACATCCTGCCGTCAAGGAATCGCCGGTGCGCGGCGGCACTGAAACGGTGCTGATCGTCGACGACGAGGCGGCTGTGCGCGGCGTGATCCAGAGCATCCTCCGGCGCTATGGCTACAAGAGTGTGCTTGCCGCCAACGGCGAGGAAGCGCTCCAGATTCTCACCACGCACCACGACCAGCCCGATCTCATCCTCCTTGATCTGACCATGCCCAAGCTGTCAGGCCGCGACACATTCACCGGTATCCGCCGCATCACGTCCAACGTGCCGGTGATTATCTCCAGCGGCTATCCGGTGGACGTCGCCAGCTTCGAACAGGAGATGGGTTACAAGGTTCACGGCTTCATCCAGAAGCCCTACGAAGCGGTGAATCTTGCGCGCACCGTCCGCGAGGTGCTCGACAAGTCGACGCCGCCGGCAGCCGCCTGAAACGTTGGAATCCCCGTTGGACTTCACCCGATTCCCGTGCTATATGCTTGGCCGGTTTGCGCCCAGAGCGGGCAGGAAGGATCCGGTATCGTGCGCATCAAACCCTTCAAAGCATGGCGGCCTCCGGCAGACCTTGTATCTCGTGTCGCCAGCCTGCCCTACGACGTGGTGGATACGCACGAGGCGCGTCGCCTCGCCGAGGGGAATCCGTCCTGCTTCTTTCATGTCTCGCGCGCGGAAATCGATCTGCCGGATAGCACCGATGTCCACAGCGATATGGTGTACAACAAGGCTGCTGAAAGCTTCCGTCATCTGCAGACAAGCGGCAGTCTGAAGCAGGATGCCGAGCCTGCACTCTACATCTACCGGCTGATCCGTAACGGTCAGGCCCAGCACGGCCTGGTGACCGTCTGCCATACGGGCGACTACGAAGACGATGTGATCCGAAAACACGAGAAGACCCGCAAGGTACCGGAGGATGATCGTACGCGGCACATCGCCGCGACCAACTCACACAGCGGCCCGGTCTTTCTTGCGTACCGCGATTCCGCCGAGGTAGATCGCCTGGTTGCCGACACCGAGAAGACTTCCGCGCTCTACGATTTCACCGCATCCGATGGTGTCCAGCATACTGTGTGGCGCGTGGCCGATCCGAAGGCAATGGTCGCGGCGTTCCAGCGCATCCCGCTGGCCTACATCGCCGATGGGCATCACCGCGCGGCCGCGGCGGCGCGCGTGGCGCGCGAGCGGCGCGCGGCGAAAGCGGGCGCAACGGGCGATGAGGAATTCAACTGGTTCCTCGCCGTGCTGTTTCCCGCCGGCCAGCTCCGCATTCTGCCCTACAACCGCTGCGTGAAGGATCTGAACGGCTTGACCGACGAGCAGTTCCTTGCCGAGGTGAAGAAGGTTTTTCGCGTGACAGAATCCGCCGAGCCGTCGCCCACGGCCCCGGCGAATGTCGGCATGTACTTCAAGGGACGATGGTACGGCCTGAGTTGGAACGCGGACCCGAAAGCCGATGCGACTGCGCGGCTCGACGTCAGCGTGTTACAGGATCGACTGCTCGCGCCTGTGCTGGGGATCGATGATCCGCGGAAGAATCCAAGGGTTGAATTTGTCGGTGGTATTCGCGGAACGGGTGAGCTCGAACAGCGGGTCAAATCCGGCAGGGCAGCCGTGGCGTTCTCGATGTACCCCACGACGGTGGACCAGCTCATGGCCATCTCCGATGCCGGCCAGACGATGCCGCCCAAAAGCACGTGGTTTGAGCCGAAACTGCGCGACGGCCTGCTCATCCACACGCTGGACTAGGTTCCGCTCTGTCAACAGTACGCTCGTCACGCCGTAGTTCCTGACGAAGGCGGATGGTTTGAGCCGAAACTGCGCGACGGGTTCGAAGCCTCAATCTCCAATCCCGAATAACAACGCCCTCTCAAACCCCGGCTTTGGCGGGTTGGCGCGGGCGCTGTGAGAAGGATTTATCGAGGCTCATTTTCCGGCGGAGATCGTCCACATCCGCGATCACATCATTGGCGCGGAGGTCGGGATGACATTCGCTTTCGGCGTAGCCGGAGGGTTTGCCGGTTTCCTCATTGACCACCCAGGAAGCATCGGGCCTGCGCAGGGCGAGGAGCTCGCCGAGCGCGGCGGGGGTGATGTTCATGAAAGATGCGAGGTCCTTGTAGGTCACCCGCAAGCGATTCCTTTTCAGGAAATCGAGCAACTGCTGAATCTTCGTACCCATATGGGGCTCCACTTCTTTCTGCAGACAGTTCCGCTGCCGGTTGGGAGGCTTCGCGCAGAACAGGCGCCACGTGCGCTGCGGGCTTCGAATCGGCGGCAAGTGCCGCTTTCGCTCAGGGCAGGCTGCCTTTGAGGACGCTCAGGTCCAAGGATGCACCGGGAGAAAGCTCTATCCTTATGATGCCCCAGTTCCACCCCAAATACAAGCTATCCCGGGTCGGGAGTGGAAACGGGACGTTTTGAACAGAAGGCAACGCTTGCCCACCTGTGGTGGGAAACAAACGAAGGGTGGATCAAGGGTGTTCCAACGCAAAGACACAAAAGGCGCGGATCGTGCGCACGGGTATGTGCGGGACGGCGCAGATGTGCAAGAACACCCAGGGGTCGTCAAAAAGAGAAGGCCGGCCGCGTTTTTTCTACGCGCTGACGGTCAGCGGCTTATTCTTCTTGTCGCGTTTGGCCTGCCGCTTTTCCATGAGGGTCTTCTGCGGCTTCTTCTTCGTGTCTCTCTTGGTGTCGTGTGATTTGGACATGTGAGCGATCTCCTGCCAAGGCCTGCAAACACCGGCAATGTGCCGTGTCAAGGGTTGCAAGGCTACCGCCGTTCGCCCCGCATGGCAATCGCATATGAGCCAACGCAAAGGCGCGGAGGGGGAGAGGATTTGAATAGAAAGGTCGCAAAGGGAACGAAGAAAGACACAGGAAATTGGCGGGGACGACCCGCCTTCGCAAGGCTACGGCGAGGTCCGGTCCTCTGGAAAGCGGCACGCAAATTGGCGGGGACGACGGGACTCGAACCCGCAACACCCAGATCGACAATCTGGTACTCTAACCAATTGAGCTACGTCCCCGCAGCGGATTGGATACAGCGCCCGATACAATAGTGATCTCGCAGTCCATTTCAAGCCTAAACAAGGACCCTTCTTTTCATGTTGCGCGGAGCGGGGTGGGGCGGTAGACGTTCAGGGCTCAGAGGGGCCATAAGGAGACATCCATGAAGAGAGCGCTATTTTTTGTATTCCTTGCAGGTGCGGCTTTATCCACCACCGGTTGTGGGCGTAAATCGGCGGATGATCAGGTGCTGGCCCGGGTCGGCGGGCGGCAGGTCACGGTGGGCGAGTTCCGCATCGCCATGGCGCGCCGCGCCGCCGTGTCGCCCAAGATGTTCAGTGACGTCCAGAACAAGAAGGAATTGCTCAACGAATTGGTTCGCTTTGAATTGATGGCCGATGCCGCGCAGCAGAAGGGGCTATTCGACGACCCGGAGGTCCGGCGGGCCACAGAGCTCTTTGCGGTAAACCGGCTGCAGATGGACATTCTGAGCGCGGTCTCGAATGACGTGCAGGTGACTGCCCAAGAGGCGGCCGAGTACTATTCGGCACACGCCGAGGAGTTTGAAACGCCGGAGCGTGCCCGCGTGGCGGTTTTGCACATTGCCGTGCCGACTGCGGCACCGGATGCAAAGAAACGCGAACTGCTGGCGAAGGCAAACAAGATCCGGCAGGAGGCGGCAGCACTACCCGCCAACACACCCAACTTTGGATCCTTGGCGGCCAAGTACTCGGACGATCAGGCAACTCGTTACAAGGGCGGCGATGCGGGATGGTTGAATCGCGAATCGGCTGGTGGGCGATGGGGCAGTGATGTGGTCAAGGTGGCCTTCATGCTGAAGCAGCCCGGGGAGCTTTCGCCGGTGATTTCGTCTGACCGAGGTTTCTATATCCTCAAGCTGATCGAACACCGCAACGCCTCGCGGGTGCCGCTGGTGGAGGTCTCGGCCGGTATCCGCCGGCAGTTGGAAGATCAGCGGCGTCGGGATGTCATCGAGAAGTACATCGCCGGGCTTGAGAAAGATGCCAGCGTCAAAGTGGATGAGAGCCTGTTGGCCGCGATCGAGCCGCCTGTGAGGGGGAAAGAGAAGAAGGGTTATTAGTGATTGGTGACGCAAGGGATCGAAGAAACGATTCAACCACTAATAAACACTAATGGACACTGATGGGCGGAGGCGGAGAGGATTTAGGAGTATGAGGGGAAGAGATTTTCACGCCAAGGCGCCAGGGACGCAGAAAGAGAGATTAAGAGTACGATTGCGAGTGTGAGGGGGAGAAAAGAGGCTTCCCCGATTGGTGATGTTTCTGTAGTGTTGCCGCCTGTTGTTGGCGCTGGGGTAGTCGGTTGTCCGTCAGGGCAGTACTTTCCATGGCAGTGCCTTTTCAGTTGCGTCGTCTTAACTTTGAGAGCGCTCTCACGTATAATAGAGGTGTTGTTCATGAAGTTGTCGTACCACACGGGCTCCGGGGATCGGCTCGCGCGCATTCTGGTGTGCCTTCTTTCCTTGGCCGTTTTTTCCGCTTCCGCCGCCGAACCTTTTGCCGAGAATGGTTCCTACGACACGCTTTGCGCCGAGATGGACAACATCAACATCCCCATCGTCTGCACGAATCTCTCCAGCTATCGAGTCGTGGCCACCAATCCCCGATATAACCCGACGTCCATCAACGAGTGGGGCGCAGATTTCTCTGACTGCACCTTTGGGGACGATTCCACGCTCTGGCTGCTGGGTAGCAACAACGGTTCTGCGGGTGAGTTCAGGACCTCGGGCTTCTCGCTCGGCGACGTGTACTATGCGCCGGACAATCCGGCTGCGGGCCTCGACGAGGCTGTGAGCAATTTGCCACGCGAAATCAACAACAACTGGATGTATGACCAGTACATTCAGTTCACGGCCGATGAGGACAGCGATGCGAACATCGAGGCGCAGATCGGGGCCGTGCTGACGCTCGACTTTGCCCAGGTCTCCGGCACGCTTGAGATCAAGGTGTTGACGCAGTCCACCAACGGGTGGGTGGACCAGGGCTCACGCGTATTCAACTCGGGTAGTCTCTGGGGCGCGTGGGATTTGCCGGATCATGTGTGGATGGAAGGTGTTGATACAAACGTCATCCACCTGCAGGTCATCCGCGCGGGCGATGGCGGACAGACCACGACCAATGCGTGGGGTTACTACGATCAACTCAGCCTGGTCCGCCGCGGGGGCCGGGGAAGCAATGCCAACACTCCTGCGGTGCTGTATTCCGGCTCCAACACGATCGTGGAAGCGGTCTGGATCGATTTCTGGTGGCGCAACCCGCGCGAGATGAAGATCAATGTCATTGGCGGATCCACCATCAACACGTCGCAGTATCTGCGCATCAAGCGCCGCATGCCCAATTCGAGCAACTGGAACGAAATCTTCGTGCTCTACGAGGACGGCAATGCGCGCATCATCCCGTTCCCGCCCACGAACCTTGGAGCCGTCCCCTATGGCGCGTCCGTTATTCTCGGGCCGACGACGAATTGTCCCCGGCCTGCCATTGGCATCGACGAGGTGACAGTCGATCCCGACGACCTGTCGCTGGATATCAAATACCAGGGCGGGGGCACGGCGCACGTGGAGTTGCGCGCGCACCGCGATGGGCACATCGTGGATGTATCGCAGATCACGTACGACACGGTCACCAATTCCGTGGTGCGGTTCCGGTCGATGTGGGTGCATGACGGCAAGGCGGATATAGATCGCATCCAGTCACAGGACGGCATCTACCCCATCATGGACAACTGGACGAATCTGCAGGGCTCGTGGTGGCAGTTCTTCAAGGAAGTGCCCAGCTATCACAACACCTATTGTCCCGATTTCCGCATGGAGCTCATGGACACCAATTTCGCATTCCTGATCCGCGAGGCGGAAAGCGCGGATGATGGCAGCAACTACGTGCTGCAGACCACGCGCACAAATGCCGGGGCCGGACAGACTTTCCTGATGAGCACGAACGGCGGGGAGCTTGTCTACAACGTCAACCTGTCCGAAGCGCGACCGGATGCGTACCTATACGTGCGTTATGCGGACACGAACGCGGGCGATGGGATTGACAAGTTCGGCAATACGATCCGCGTCATCGTGGATGACGTGCGCACGGCGGAGACGTTCTCGGTGAACACGGGTGGCTGGGATGAATTCGAGTATGCGCCCTCACTTGCGTTGGGCGACCTCGATGCTGGCAGTCATGAAATACGGGTCACCGTGGGCGGGGGGACGGACGGGGTGGAACTCGACCGCCTGCAATTCGTTTCGCAGCCGTCGCGGGGGCGCATCAAGAAATCATTGGTTACAAAGCAAGGGGAAGCTTTCAACAGTGCCACCAACGCAACGCTGGCCTATCGCGCCGGTGCGGTAGGTGGCCAGGCCATGCATCTGGAGCACACCAACGCGATTCCTGAATTGCGATTCAACGCCACATTTCCCAGCACGCTCTCGAATGTCTACCTCCGGGTGCGCTATTCCGACGATGTTGGACCGAATAAGGTTCAAATCTACATCGATGGCGGTTTGCGTGGGAAGTTCCCGTCGGAGGATACGGGCGTCTGGTCGGACTACGCCGATTCCCCCGTGTTCTTTCTTGGCACGATCACCAGCGGTGTTCACGAGGTGCGGTTTGTCTCTACGCTGGAGACGTGGGGCGTGGACATCGATGAATTCGAGATCTATGCGCTCTATGACAACCGGCCGCCGGTGCTGAACCTTGATGCGTTGCATGTGTTACCCGTCGGATCGGAGACCTCTTTCGTTGCGGTGGCGACGGATGTTGACGGCAACACCGTGACGGTGACCAATCCCCAGCGGCCGGCCAGTGCGACGTTTGTGAGTGACACCTTCTGGTGGCAGGCGGGAGCTGCTGATGAGTGCACGACGAACGCGGTGCTGTTCGTCGCCAACGACGGGATGGATTTGACCAACAGCATCGTGACCAATCTGGTCCAGATCCTGGTGCCGGAGGACTACGATGGCGACGGGTTGCGCGACGGCTGGGAGTGGAGCAGTTTTGTCACGTTGACGAACGAGCCGACGGGGGATGTGGACGGCGATGGAGCCGACAACCTGAGCGAGTACATCGCGGGGACGGACGCGACCAACACGGATTCGTCGTTCAGTTCGGACGCGCTCACCGGGGAAGCAGAGTCGAATCACCTGGTGGTGGTGCCCACGGCGCCGGGCCGCCGCTATACGGTGTATTTTTCCGATTCGGACCTCACCAACGGGTTGACGTGGCAGCCATTTGCCAACACGAACAACGGTTATGGTACATGGCTCGAGACCAACACGATTTGCACCACGCACACGTTCACTGACGACGAAGGGGTCGATTCCACCGGTGGGGCGCCGGCTGATGGCAGGCGCTACTACCGCGTTCGGGTGGTTGCTCCGGGGCCGTGATCGTTCCCGGGGATCTGTTGCCTGCAATCGAGATGGGGTCTACCGGGAGGCCGGGCCGCTGGATGCGCGGATGACGAGATCGGCGGGCACGCGGATCTGTTCCGGCTGCCGTGTGCGGTCCTGGATGATCTGCATCAGCAGGTCGAAACTCTTCCCGCCGACCTCCACCAGTGGAGGGCGGATCGTCGTCAGCGGTGTCTCGATGTGATGTGCCACCTCGTGATCGTCGTAGCCGACGATGCTGATGTCCTGCGGCACGCGTAATCCCTTTTCACGACAGGCGCGAAGCGCGCCGATGCCCATCATGTCATTCGCGCAGAAGAGGGCCGTGGGCGGTTCAGCCTGATCGAGCATGCGGAGCGTTTCCTGACGGGCGTCCGTATCGCGCCACATACCGCACGCGATGCGTGATGCGGGAATGGGGAGGCCGGCATTCTGCATGGCCAGGCGGAATGCCTTGTCGCGACCGAATCCATCCGTGGAGGTAAGGTCGCCGTTGAGCAGGCCGATCCGTCGATGACCCAACTCGACGAGATGACGGACGGCTTTGTCGAGCGCGTCGTTGTCATCGGTGCCGACGGAGTTGAGGTCCTTTTCGTCGAGGAACTTATTGATGAAGACGAAGGGGTAGCAGACGGCGCGCAGGTCGAGAATGGGTTGGGGGACCTGGTGATGCTGAATGAGGTTGTGAATCAGCACGCCGTCGACGAGCCAGTGTTCGGTAATCCACTTGAACGAAAGTTGCTCCATCAGCCACGTGTTGGTGGGGAAGAGCATCATGGCGTATTCGCGTTCGTGGCAGCGCTCGGCAACACTGCGGATGATGGAGACGGCGAATGGGGCGACCTCAGGATTGATGAGCGCGATGACCTGGGTGTGATTCTGAACGAGGCCGCGGGCTATCAGGTTGGGCTGGTAGTTGAGTTGCTGCATGGCAGCGCGGACGCGGTCACCGGTTTCCTTGCTGATCCGGCTGTCATCGTGGATAACGCGGGAAACCGTGGTGTGCGTAACGCCGGCAGCCCTGGCGACGGTCTTGATGGTAACTCTGTCCCTTTGCATCGATGGCCGGATTCTACGCCACATTTATGCACACGTGCAACCAAATATGGGCCAAAACGGGCCTGAATATGGGCCAAAAACGATGTCAAAAAATCTTGTTGACGACATGGATTCACGTGTGCATATTGGCAATTGACGCTATCAGTACGCATCTTCAGTTAACGGGGGTTGTTTGTGATGTACCTAAGATCATCTTCTGTGTCCGCGATTGAGAGCGCTCACAATCATGGCGGCTGGTGCTTGCGTGACGGTGTCGAAGGAGTCCGTTCCGGTCGTCACGCGGGGCAGGGGCTCGCGGGTGCGATGCTTGCGCTGTGTCTGTCGGCAATGCTCTGTTTCCCGGCCAGCGGCGAAATGCTGGATGATTTCGAAGGAACTTCCCTGGTGGCGAGTTGGTGGGGTGCGGATTCGGTCGCGCCATTCGTCTACACGCTCGGGTTCGCGGACACGGGGCATGTTCACTCCGGCGCAGCTTCGCTCCGGATCGATTTCAACAAAGCAAACGACACCAACAGCCCGTACAGCTTCCTGGCAGCGAGCGGCCTCTATAACCTCAGCAACTTCGACTACCTCTCGTTCTGGGTCTACAACACAGGTCAAGTTCTCAACATCAAAGTGCGCCTCGAGGATGACGCCGGCAATCCGTGGGAGACGGATTGGGCAAGCATCTGGCCGATGACGAAGACGGCGTCAGCGGACTGGGAAAATCTCATGGTGGATCTCACCCGCGGTTTTTCCGCGACGAGCGTCAATTGGAAGGCGATCCGGAATATCATGCTCATGGTTTCGCCCGGCGATGTGACGAACCGCGGCACGTTCTGGCTGGATGATGTGGCAGTGACGCGTGCACCGAACGGTGCAGCGTTGGAGCCGTTTGAGAGCGACTTCTACGGATGGTCGGGTGGCGGCGCCTTCACGAACCTGAGCTTGTCGACCGCCCAATTCCAGAACAGCGGCACACCGACCAGTCTCGGGCAGCAGTCGTTGAAGATCACATGGCCTGCCAAGGGGGAGAACTACGACAACTTCATCTACACGCCGAATCACGATCCCAATGCGCCGGCGGGACGGGTCGGCATGTACACCAACCTGACGCTCTACAAGAACAAGCTGATCGAGCTTTGGGTGAAGAGCACGACGGACAACAACTTCCCCATCCTGATGAAGCTCAGCGGCGCCAAAGGCACGAACGATCTCGGGGTCACCCCTCAGTATTACACTGGCGCGGGTGCCTGGCAGAAACTGATGTGGGCCTTTGATTCGTACACCAACATCGCGGCGACACTGCAGACCGTGTGGATATTCCCGTATCCGGGTCTGGCCGATAATGGCGGCACGATGTACATCGACAACCTTGGGCTTGCGACCGGCTCCACCTCTGTCGGCGTCGGGCCGGTACTGCCGCTGGCCCCGACCGGGTTTGTTTCCACCGCCGGGACGCCGGACGAAGACGGGCAGTATGCGTTGCGCTGGTCGGCCGTGGCCGGCGCCACGAACTACGTCCTTCAGCAGGACACGAACGTCAACTTCACGAATCCGGTCACCACGTCGACGACGGGCCTGTCGGTGAGCGTGTCGATGAACCCCGTGAGTGGGGACGGCACGTACTATTACCGCGTCCGTTCCGTGGTGCAGAGCAGCGCGGGGACTTTCACGGCGCCGCTCAGCGTGCGCGTTCACCAGTTTCCCGAAGCCGACCGCCGCCGCGATGTGATCACCGATTTCGATTCGCTGGGGCAGGTGATGGCGTGGTGGGGCAGCGATCCGGCCGAGCCGTGGGTGTACCAGCAGGACTTCCAGAGCACCGAACATGTGCATTCCGGCGAGCGTGCGATGAAGGTGACCTTCAACAAGGCCAACGAGGTGCGGGTTACCGAAGGCGGTCAGACCTACACGAATGCCTACAGTTTCTTCTCGCTGAGCGGCTCGTTCAACTTCCTGAACTTCGACTACCTCTCGTTCTGGGTTTACAACACGGGTACGCCGCTGCGGATCAAGATTCGCCTCGAGCAGGCGGGCGATTTCAGCAAGGCGTGGGAGACGGACTGGGCGGCGATTTTCCCGCAGATGACGACAGGGCAGGCGGACTGGGAGAACCTCTGCATCGATCTGTCGCGCGCGTTCTTCGGTCACTTCAACGGCGACATCGATCTGACGAAGGTTGGCCAGATCATGTTCATGATTGAGCCGGGCAGCGAGACGGCAACGGGTGAGTTCTGGATGGACGACATCTCGCTGGAGCGCGCGGCCCACAGCGCGCCGTTGGACGTGTTTGAGTCGGACTTCTACGGCTGGGCATCGGGTGCGCCGTTCGTCATCACCAACACGACGGAGGCCTGCTTCAACGACGGCGGCGTGTACGGGCTGGGGCAGCGCTCGATGAAGATATCGTGGGGTGCCAAGGCCAAGAGCTTCTCGAACATCACGTACGAGCCCGCGCACGATACGAACAGCGCGCCGCTGGGCCGGGTTGGGAATCATCCGAATTTCGGCATCGACGGTCACAACACGATCGAGCTGCGGATGAAGAGTTCGACGGATGCCACGATCCCGTTCCTGTTGAAGTTTGACGATGCCGATGTGGGATACCAGACCTACACCGGCAGCGGAGCGTGGCAGAACGTCCGATGGGAATTCGACACGGTGGCGGGCAAGACGAACGTCGGCAAGTTGTACCTGATCCCGTACCCGAACATGGCGGATGACGGCGGCGTGATGTATGTGGACGATCTTAACTTGGCAGGCGGGACGATCCCCGTCGTGCCTTATTCGCCCTCGTGGCTTTGGACGACCGCGAAATCACCGGACAGCGACGGCAGCTACGAGTTTCGTTGGGAAGCGGTTCCCGGAGTCGCGTACTACGATTTCGAGGTGGATGAGGATCCGAACTTCGGGTCGCCTGTGGTGGTGCGGACGAACGTCACCCGCATCGCGATCGCCAAGAATCCGCAGACCGGGGCGGGAACGTGGTACTACCGCGTCCGCTCGGTCATCGGGGCCAACGAGGGCACGTTTGGTGCGCCGATGCGCGTGACAGTGGCCTATCAACCGTCGGCCCAGCTTGCCTATGAGAATCTGGACACGTTCGACGGTGTGAAGCAGGTTGCCTTCTGGTGGGCGAACGACCCATCGGCGCCATACGCCTACACGCTGGATTTCGGCAGCACGCAGCATGTGCATTCCGGCGTGGTGGCGCTCAAGGTGGACTACAACAAGAACAACGATGTGAACGTCTACAGCTTCATGTCGGCCGCGGGTCTGTTCAACTTCCGGAACCAGGACTACCTCAGCTTCTGGGTCTACAACGATGGCAGCCCGCTGAAGTTCCGCATCCGGCTCGAGGACAATTCGGGTGGCTACTTCGAATCGGGCTGGGCGGGCATTGAGCCGCAGACCCGGACGCCGGAGGCCGACTGGGAGAACCTGGTGTTTGATCTGAGCCGCACCTACGACGCAGACAGCATCGACATGAGCGCTGTATCGCAGATCATCTTCATGGTGGCGCCGGAGGATGGTACGAATTCCGGTACCTTCTGGATGGATGACGTCCAGCTCCAGCGTGCCCCCAACAGTGCACCCATCGAGCCCTTCGAATCCGATCTTTACGGTTGGAACGGTTCGTCTTCTTTCACGATGGAGTTGTCCTCCGAGGCCCGCCACAACGACGGCACACGGCTTGGCATCGGCCAGCGTTCGCTGCGCGTCGAGTGGCGGGCCTCGGAGGACAACTCCAGCATCCAGTACGATCCGGGGCACGATACGAACGCCGCGCCGCTTGGCCGCATCGGGAACTACCGGAACTTCACGGCCGGCAGCAACACGCTGATCGAGGCGTGGTTCATGAGTCCGACGGAGTTCGACATGCCTATCCTTCTGAAGCTCGACAATGCGGATGTCGGGACACAGCACTATACGGGCGAGGGCGCGTGGGAGAAGCTGACGTGGGACATCTCGGGCGTGATGGGCGCCACCAATGTCGGGCTACTGTACTTCCTTCCGTATCCGAATCATGCAGAGTCGAACGGCGTTTTCTATGTGGATGATATTAACTTCGCGGGGGGGACACCCTGGCAGGCACCGGTCCCCCCGACCGCGCTTGACGCGGGTTACCCCTCCGCGGAGGGTTCCTTCACGCTCACCTGGGCCCCGGCGCCCAACGTGAGCGGATACCAGGTGTTGGAGGCGGACAACGCCGATTTCGGGTCGGCACGGGTCTTCTACACGACCGGCTACTCGATGAGCTTTACGCATAGTCCGACGAACGAGGGTGGGACATGGTACTACCGGGTTCGGTCGTATGAAGTCGTGAATGGGGTGACGAATGTCAGTTCATACAGCACCGCCGTCTCCGCCTACATCCCGCGGTTGGACGGAACGCTTGGACAGGTCGAGAACAAGTCCTACGACACGATGTGCGCCGAGGTGGACAACATCAACGTCCCGCTCTGGCACACAAACACCAGCGCATACCGGATCACGGTGACGCACCCGGAGTATTTCCCCGTCACGATCAACGAGCGGGGCGCCGATTTTGACGACTGTGACTTTACCGACCGCAATATCTGGCGGCTCGGTACAAACGACGGGTCCTCGGCCGAGTTCCGGCAGTCGGGCTACGTGGACGGCGATGTGTACTACGCGCTGGACAATCCCACTGCCGGGCTCGACGAGGTATGGTCGGCTTTCCCCGCGGCGCTGGACAGTTCGGTGATGAAGACCCAGATCATCGTCTTCACCGCCGAGGAGATCAGCGACGTGAATCTGGAGCCCAAGATCGGGTCACGGCTGACGGTGACCATGCGTGCCGTGACAGGAACGCTGGACGTGCGGCTGGTGATCGGCAACGGGAGCACGTGGACCGTGGTCAGCAACCAGGTCTTCGATGCCGCCCATCTCTCGAGGCAGTGGAACACGCCCGATTTCTTCTGGTCGGGTGCGGTGGATGCCAACCGGCTACGGCTGGAAGTTGTGACAGCGGCGCAGGGCGGCCAGACCACGACGGGTGCGCGAGGCGATTACGACTCAGTCGAGCTTTGGAAGCGTGACGAGCGCGGTGAGTTTCCGCCGACGCTGCTCTACGACGACGGCAACATCATCGTGGAGGCGATCGACATCGACTTCTGGTGGCGCGCGCCGGACGGCATGACGGTGGTGACACCGCAGGGGACGGCGACAAACGTCGAATACTTCCGCATCGTCAAGCGGGTGTCTGATTCCAACACCGTGGAGTACTCGCAAGTGTTCGTGATGTACGAAGACGGTAATGTCCGGTTGTTGCCGCATCCGCCGGCGGGCGTGGACTGGACGCCGTTCGGCGCCTCCGTGATTCTCGGGCCGACGGTCGAGGGGCCGCGGCCCTTCGCGGGGATCAGCACGGTGACGGTCCATCCGAAGGACATATCGATGGATGTCGTGTACGACGACGGCGGTTCCTGCCACATGGATATGTGGGTCAACCGGGAGAAGAATGTCGTGGATGTTTCGGACATCCGCTACGACACGGCGGCGCACTCCTTCGCACGGTTCCGTTCCATGTGGGTGTATGACGGGAAGTCCGATATCGATCGCGTGGAAAGCGCGGGCGGCGTCTATCCCGTGACCCGGCACTGGGATCTGCTGCGCGGCACGTGGTGGAAGTTCTTCAAGGAGGTGCCGACGTATCACAACACCTACTGCCCTGAATTCAACATCGAGGTCACCGATCCGATCAAGGCCTTCCTGGTTCGCCAAGCGGAGACCTTCGACGCGGGCAGCAACTGCACAGTGGTGTTGCGCACCGCGGGCCGCGGTGGCGAGGCGGTCACTACCGGCGTTGAGGGTGGCGAGTTGGCGTACGACGTCTATCTCGACCGGGGCCGTCCGAATACTCACATGATCATCCGCTATGCCGACGATGACGGCGGCAACAACGGTGACTATCCCGGCAACCTTGTGCAGGTTCGTGTCGACGGCGTGTTGAAGGGGCAGGTCAACGGCATGAGTTCGGATGGATGGAACGATTTTGACATGCTTCCGTCGATCGAGCTTGGGGACCTGATGCCCGGCTGGCACACGATTCGGATCACGGTGGGCGGCGGGACGTTCGGCATGGACCTGGACGAGTTCCAGTTGATCTCCCAGCCGGAAGCGCTTCAGGCCCCGACTTCCGTTCTTGTCCGTCAGGCTGAATTGTACGACAGCGCCACAGATGTGGAAGTGGTGAACCGGCCGAATACGGTAGGTGGCCAGAGCATTCACATGAACGTGAACAACGCCGAGGCGAGCTACCGCATCACGCTGGGCGCGGCGGTCACTTCGGCCTACATGCGCGTGCGCTATGCCGACGATGTGGGCCCGACGATGTTGAAGGTGTTTGTGGACGGCGAACCCAAGGCGCGATTCCCGTCGCTGGACACCGGCTGGTGGGACAACTTTACCAATGCATGGGAATTGTACATGGGGGACCTCACGCCCGGCGTGCATACCGTGAAGCTGACCTGCAGCGCAGAGACTTGGGGCATTGATGTGGATGAATTCGAACTCTATACGAAGGGTGTCCAGAATCGTGCGCCGCAGTTCAATCTGCCGACACAATTCACCGTGCCTATCCAGACGACGACCAATCTTGGAATCTACGCGTACGATGGAGACGGCGATGAGGTGTCGGTCTCCGCGGTCAGTATTCCCGCGAATTCCGGCTTCAATGGCCGGTATCTTGCGGTCACTACCACGGTGGCCGACGTGGGGACAACGAATCCCGCGTCGTTCACGGTGAACGACGGACGTGGCGCGACCAACAGCTTGGTCTCGGGCAGCACGAAGATCGTGGTGCCTGCGGACTGGGATGGAGACAGCCTCCCGGACACGTGGGAGTGGAACTCGTTTGCGACGCTGGCGCTGGATGCCGAGGATGATCCGGACGGAGACGGGGCGTCCAACCTGCACGAGGAATTGGCGGGTACCAGTCCGACATCCTCCGTCTCGGTATTCGAACTGGCGCCGGAGCCGGATCCCGTGGGCGCATCGTGTGACATCGCGGTGAGTACGCAGCCGGGCCGACTGTACGAAATCTGGGTTCTGGATGGGCCGCTTGGTTCGGGCTCGGGCTGGCGGAAGTTCGGGAGTTCTTCGAATGGCGTGGGGACGTGGCTCGAGACGAACACCGTCCCGTCACACTTCACGTTCAAGGATTACTTCACGCCGGCAACCGGTGGGGCGCTGGATTCCAGCGGCGGCCGGATGTATCGGGTCAAGACGATGAGTCCCTGAGGGTGTGTTGAAGCACGTGCATGCGGCGCGTGAGGAGGGAGTAAGGTGAAAACAACCCTGATAGTTCTTGTGGGCATACTCGCTGTGGCGGCCATTGCACAGCCGGAGGCGTTCGCCAATCTCCTCGCCAATCCGGGTTTCGAAGAACCCGTCCAGAACAACTTGTCATCGCCTCCCGAGTGGGAAGCCTACTCGACAGCGAAGATCAACTTGTCTGTCACGGAGGCCGAGCACCAGGGGGGTGTACGGTGCCTGCAGTTGTCGGCCCAGGGCGTACCACATGCTGCCCAGGGGTTGATCCAACATCTGGATGTCGTGAGTGGTGAGAAATACACGTTCAGCGCCAGCGTGATCAACGATGCGGATGCCCCTCTGAAGGGAACGACGTACCTCCAGTTGTGTATTGAATGGTTGGATGCGGATGGGCGCGAGGTGTCTCGCGTCTTCACCAGGCCGCAAGGCCAGGCCTTCTCCAAGAGTCGATGGACGATCCTGGAGGTGGAGAAGGTCCGTGCGCCACCCAAAGCCATACGGGCTGTAGTAGGTCTTCATCTCTATGAGGGCGAGCGGGGCGGGAAGGGCAGCCTGCTCGTGGACGATGTTCTGTTCGGTCTTGTCCCGTGAGGTCGCATGCGTGTTCGATGGCTAGTGTTTGCAGGGCTTGTCTTGGCGGTGACTCCATGCCTGTCGGAAGAAGTGTCGGAGGTCGGCCTTCTGGAGAATGCCGGCTTTGAGTTCTCGACCGGCGGCGGCATGCCGGAAGGATGGACGTATTACACGACCGGTCTTGAACATGGCGGACTGGCCACGAATGCAGCATCGGGATCCCAGTGTGCCAGGCTGACAACGCAGGCCACGCCGGGAGCTTTCCAAGGCTTCTTCCAAGTCAGGCCGGTTGAGGCGGGTGTCCACTATCGGGTCACGGCCCGTGCCAAGAGCGATCCGGCTGCTCCGCTCGATACCAATGCCTACCTGCAACTGGTGGTGGAGTGGCACGATTGGGCGGGGATCGAGATCACCCGCCACTGGAGCGCCAACTTCGACGCCTCATTCTTGAATCGGCAGAGCTGGTGGATGCTGCCCGGGTTGTACGTCGCTGCTCCCGAGGGCGCCGTGGAGGGCGTTTTCGGTTTCCATCTCTTTGACGGGGCCGGCGGTTGCACGGGGACCGTACTGGTGGATGATTTCTCGGTGGAGGTTTCGCCGGGTGCCGGGCAGTGCCTTGCCCGGCAGGATCAATCCGTTGCGCATTGACCGACTTGGAACCGATATGGTGGACTGCTGACGTGAAATACCAATCTGCTGCCATCGCCTGTTGCCTTCTATTGAGTGGATGTGGAACTCCCCGGCCAGGTCATGTTCCAGCTCTTGCTGACCCGCCGCCCAAATCGGAATGGCGAGCGACCGCATCGGGTCTGCAGGAAGACATTTATCCCGCCGCCTACGTGTGTGACGGCCGACGCGACACGCGGTGGAGCAGTCCGGCCACCGATCCTCAGTGGGTGCAGATCGACATGGGTCGGCCCGCCACGCTTTGCGGCATCACCATCCTGTGGGAGACCGCCTATGCCACGGAGTACGTCGTGGAGGTGTCCGAAGACGGCAAGGCGTGGCGGAGAGTTTTTGCGACGGCAAACGGCGACGGCCGTACCGATTACATCCATTTCTCGCCCGTGGTGGCACGGTTTGTGCGAGTGACGGGTTTGAAGCGGGCCACGGGATGGGGGCATTCAATTTGGGAAATTGATCTGTCGGGCCCGTCGGAGGAAATGACGCAGGAGACAGTTCGACAAAATGGCCGGACAATTCTGACCATTGACCTTCATCGCGAGCTGCCGCTGGGCGGCCTTCGGATTGACTGGGGCAAAAATTTCGCGACGTCGCTGGACTACGACGTGTCCACGGATGGCATGACGTGGACGCGAATGGCGGAATTGCGGGATGGTATCGGCAGCTTTGATGTGCTGATGCACCCGGTCGCGACAGCCCGTTTCCTTCGGCTCAATATGGCGGGCGCAGCCGACATTCAAGACATCTCGCTGCGCGGGCCGGATGAGGTGATCACGCCATTGGCCACGTATCGGCTAGCTGCCGAGAAGGCGCGGCCCGGCCTGTATCCCGATTCATTTCGCAATCAACAGGTATTCTGGACTGTGGTTGGCGAACCCGATGCGGTTCCCGAAAGCCTGTTCGATGAATACGGCGATCTCGAACCCGTCCACCACGGTTGCTCGATCATGCCGTACATCTTCAACAGCGGCCGCCTGATTTCTGCCTTCGACGCGGGGTCGGTCACGCAGAGCCTCGACTCCGGCTATCTCCCGCTGCCATCGGTGACATGGCTTGCGGAGCACCTGCGACTGAATGTCGAAGCGCTTGCGGCGGATGCTGTGACGCACGTTCGGTACACGCTGAGCAACACGTCCACCACGCCGCAGACTGGCCGCCTGTTTCTTGCGGTCCGTCCGGTACAGATCAATCCCCCGTGGCAATATGGCGGACTGACAGAGATTCGTTCGCTCGAACTTCGCGACAACCTTGTGCTGGTGAATGGGGAGACGCGTTTCATCACTTTCACCAAGCCGGATGGCTTTGGCGTGCGCGCATTTGATCGCGGCGATGTGATTCGAGATCTGGTGAAGGGGCGGTTGCCGCCGTCCTCGAAACTCGGCAACGCGGGTGAGTTGATTTCCGGTGCGCTGGCTTACGATTTCGATCTGCAGCCCGGCGAGAAGTGTGTGGTGCAACTGGCTGCGCCGCTGGATGGACAACCCACGTGCGCGCAGCGCGATTTTGATGCGTTGCGCGAGGAGCAGCGAGCGCGTTGGACCGGGCTTGTCGATCACGTGGTCATCGATCTGCCGGACAGTAACCTGGTCAACGCCATCAAGTCGCACATCGGCTGGGTGCTGGTGAACCGCGATGGGTTGGCGATCCAGCCGGGCGCGCGTCAGTACGAGCGGTCGTGGATTCGTGACGGCGCGTTGACGTCGATCTCGCTATTGCGTCTCGGGGTCACCGATACGGTTCGGGAATACATCGACTGGTACGCGCATTTCGTGCAGCCGAACGGCATGGTGCCTCCGAGTTTCCGCGCGGACGACGCGCTCGATTGCGGGCCGGGTTCCGGGCTGGAGTACGATGGGCAGGGGCTCTTCAATTACATGGTCATGGAGTATTACCGTTTCACGGGTGACACGAATTTTCTCGCGGCGCATTTCGAGAAGATGCAGCGCTCCATGAAATTCATGGCGGACCTGCGCCAGCAAACGCTGAAGCCCGGCTACATGGTCACCAATCCGCCCGCCGCGCGATTTGTCGACATCTTCCCGCGCTCGTACAGCCACGAAGGCTACGATCCGCCGATGCACAGCTACTGGGACGACATCTGGGGTCTGCAGGGTTGGAAAGATGGGGCCGAGGCCGCGCGCATTCTCGGGCACGAGGATGTCGCGGCGTGGGTGGAGAAGGAGTACCGGGCGCTGCATGAGGGCGTGAAAGCGTCCATCCGTGCCACGATGGAAGCGAAGCAGATTGCCCATGTGCCCGGGTGCGCCGAGAAGGGGGACTTCGATCCGAGCGCCAGTGCGATCGCGTTGAGTCCGTGCGGCGAGCGTGACCTCGTATCAGACGAAGTGTGGCAGGCCACGATGGATCGGTATCACCGCGATCTGATGGCGCGGTTCGAGCCGGGGTGGAGCGCGGGATTCTGTCCGTACGAAGCGCGGATCATTTCCTCGTTTGTCGAACTGGGGCAGAAGGATCGGGCGCTGGAGCTGCTGGACTACCTCATGAATTGCCGCCGGCCGCCGAACTGGAATCACTGGGCGGAGGTGGTGTATGGCGAGCCGCGGATGGCGAGCTACATTGGCGACATGCCGCACACGTGGGCCGGGTCGGGCATCGTCAACGGCGTGCGCGAGATGTTGGTCGGCGAGAGAGGTGGCAAGCTCATGCTGTTGCAGGGCGCGCCGGAGAAGTGGCTGCGCGATGGGAACGGGATCCGGCTGGGCGGAATGCCGACTTGGTTCGGCGCGCTCGATTTGCGTGCGCGCATGATGGGTCGACGTGTCACGATCGAACTCGGCGGGACGGCAAATCCGCCGGACGGGTTCGAAATCTTCTGGCCGGTTGAAGGGAAGCCGTCGCGCGTCGCGGTGGATGGAAAAGACTGGAGCGACTACGACGCAACGTCGTGTCGCGTGTCCGCCGGAACGCGCGAAATCGCGGCGGAGTGGTGATTTTTCCAAGGGTTGGAAAATCTGGTCGCGTTTTTTCCAATGATTGGAAAAATACGGCCTACGCCCGGACTTGGCCGTTGCCGAGGATCACGTATTTGTAGGTGGTGAGTTCTTCGAGGCCCATCGGGCCGCGTGCGTGGAGCTTGTCGGTGCTGATGCCGATTTCCGCACCCATGCCGAATTCGCCGCCGTCGGTGAAACGCGTCGACGCGTTGACGTACACGGTTGCCGAGTCCACTTCCTGCGTGAAGAGCGTCTGGGCCTCTTCGTTTTCCGCAACGATGGCGTCGGAGTGACGGGACCCGTAGCGGTTGATATGGTCGACGGCTGCCTTGACGTTGGGGACGACCTTCACCGTCAGGATCAGGTCGAGATATTCGGCGTACCAGTCTTCCTCGGTCGCGGCCTTCACGGAAGGCACGATCGCGCGGGCAGCATCATCGCCACGCAGCTCAACTTTGCGCGCGGCCAGCATTTCCGCCATGCGGGGCAGGAAGGTCGCAGCGATCTTCTCGTTGATCAAAACCTTCTCGATGGCGTTGCACACGCCGGGCCGCTGGCACTTGGCGTTTTCGATGATCTTCAAAGCCATTTCCACGTCGGCGGATTCGTCCACGTACACGTGGCAGACACCCTTGTAGTGCTTGATGACGGGGATGCGGGCCTGTTCGGTGACGGCGCGGATGAGGCCTTCGCCGCCGCGGGGAATCGCGAGGTCCACCCGGCCTTCGAGCTGCACCAGTTCACGCACTGCATCGCGGTCTGTTGTGGTGACGAGTTGAATGGAGTATTCGGGCAGGCCTTTCGCCGCTCCGCCTGCCTGCATCGCTTCCGTGATCGCCAGATTGGAATGCATGGCTTCCTTGCCGCCGCGCAGAATGACCGCATTGGAGGTCTTGATGCAGAGACTCGCCGCATCGCCGGCCACGTTGGGCCGGGATTCGAAAATGATGGCGATGACGCCGATGGGGACGCGGATCTTTTGGATCACGAGGCCGTTGGGGCGTATCCAGCGGCTGATCTTGGTGCCGACGGGATCCTTCAAGCCGATGATGGAGCGGATGCCTTTGACCATCGATTCGATGCGCGCGTCGGTCAGTTGGAGCCGGTCGAGCATGGGAGCGGACAGGCCGGCCTGGCGACCCGCTTCCATATCGCGACTGTTGGCCGCCTTGATGGTTTCGCGCCGGGCGTCGATTTCGGCCGCCATGGCTTCGAGAATGGAGTTCTTCTTTCGCGCGGACAATTGCGCGAGTGCGCGGGAAGCGGCCACCGCGCGGTCGCCCATCAATATCATGTCATCATGCAAACTCATCAGACACCCCCCAACTCCACGCCGAGCACGACCATGTTGTCGCGGTGGATCACCTCGTCATAATCCTTGAAACCAAGGATGCCGGCGAGTTCGTCCGTCCGGTGGCCCATGATCTTGCGAATCTGGTCGCTGGAATAGTCTACGACACCACAGGCAAAAAGCACGCCGCCGACCGTGCGGACGTTCACCACGGTGCCGGCTGCAAACGAACCTTCCACATTACGAATGCCGATGGGGAGCAGGCTCTTGCCCTTCGTTTCGATGGCCGCGCGCGCGCCGTCGTCGACGATGATTGCGCCTTGGGCGCGCTGGAAGAAAGCGATCCAGCGTTTCCGGCCCGCGAGCATGGTTTGTGCACTGGCCGCATCGGCCATGATCATGGTGCCGGTATCCTCACCGCGCAACACGCGGCTGAGTATGCCCGCCTTGCGGCCGTCGGCGATGACAACGGGTGCGCTGACGCGCGCGACCATGTTGGCCGCCTGCAGCTTCGAGGCCATACCACCGGTCGAGAGGTGGCTGCCTTTGCCCTGCGCGTGTTGGAGTTCTTCGTCCGTGACATTCTTCAAGGATGCCACGCGGCGCATCCGGCCGCCTTTGCCGGCGGGCGCCTGGAAACCGTCCACGGTTGTAAGAAGAACCAGCAGGTCCGCCTCGATCAACAGGGCGACGAGGGCGGCCAGCTTGTCGTTGTCACCAAACTTGATTTCATCGACGGCGACCACGTCGTTCTCGTTCACGATGGGGACAATGCCGTTCCGCAGCAGCGCCATCATGGTATTGCGGGCGTTGAGATGGCGGCGGCGGTCGCTAAGGTCGCCGTGCGTCAGCAGGACCTGGCCTACGCGGCACTTTTCGGCCGAGAAAAACTTGTCATAGAAGCTCATCAGCCGGGTCTGGCCGACGGCGGCCGCCATCTGGAGCTCGGGCAGACTGGTGGGGCGGGTCTTCAGCTTGAGGGCGTCGACCCCGCATCCAATGGCGCCGGAAGAGACGACCACGATCTCGCGGCCAGCCTTCCTCAGCTTTGCCAGATCCTTGACCAAGCTCTTGATACGGGTGAGGTCGGGCCGTCCGGTTTTCTGGACGAGCACGCGGCTGCCGATCTTGACGACGATGCGGCGAGCCCCTTCAACAGCCGATCTTCCTGTGTCTTTTGCCTTCATTTTGGGCCTTCTAGAAGCGTTCCTAGCTACCACATTCGCATGTCAGTGTCGAGTCGGGCATCCCGCTGTGGTGCTGGGGTTTGCGCGTGACATCGCAGCCCGCGCCCCTAAAATGCACGCATCCTACTGAGGTAAAACGGTTAATGGCAAAAAGCAGCAAACGCAAGTCCTGGTGGTCCTTTGCAGGTTCTGACAAGGGCCCGGCGACGGGTGAGTTCTCGGCGTCGGGTTGGCGGGATGCCGGCCCCCTCTATTTCCCGCTGATGAACGAGGCGGGCATGCTCTCGTGGGTGTCGCCCTCGTTGCAGGGCGGGCCCGCGCAGAATCACCACGCGTATCTTGGGTTGCCGCAGTCGATCGAGGACATGCCGCACTCGCTCGTGCATCGTGGTTTCTGGCTTGCCGAGAAGGGCCGCACACCTTTTGCACTTTCTGATCTTTCTCCCGATGGGCTGAAGGGTCAGACGGGTTCGGCACGCGTGGATGCCGGACTCGGTTGGTTCAAGCTTTCCCGGAAAGACGTCGCAGGTCGTTTCGATGTCAGCGCCACCTGCTGGTGCCCGGCCGACGTCGCGGAGAAGATCGAGGTCATGCTGGTCGAAGTCACCAACACGTCGCGACGTCGGCTTAGTCTGAGGCCCTATGCGGCGATCCCATGTTTCGCGCGCTCGGCCGACAATGTGAGGGATCACCGGCATGTGACGGCGCTGTTGCACCGGGTTGACGTGAGCAAGCTGGGCGTCACGGTGTGTCCGACGATGTCCTTCGACGAACGTGGTCACAAGATCAACCGCATTCGCTACAGCGTGCTGGGCTTTGGTCCGGGCGCCAAGGCGCCGGCGGCGGTCTGGGGTTCGCAGGAAGACTTCCTTGGCCGCGGCGGCAGCTTTGCCGCACCGGCAACGGTTTGGGAAAGCAAGGATGGGCCGGACGCAGCCGGGGCGACCTTGCAGGGGCGCGAGGCCATCGGCGGCTTCCGGTTCAGCGATCTCAAGTTGTCGCCGGGGCGCACGGCGCGGTTCGTTTTGATTTCCGGCATCTCCGACGACCCCGCGGCCGTTCGCCGCTGGGCGAAGTGGGGCGGCAGTGCGGCGGTCCGCAAATCGCTCGAGTTCACCCGGCGCCATTGGCTTGAGCACGCGGGCCGCATCACGTTTTCCACGCCCGATCGAGGCTTGGACAATTGGCTGACGTGGGTGGGATTCCAACCGACGCTGCGCCGGCTCTACGGTAATTCGTACCTGCCGCATTTCGACTACGGGCGCGGCGGCAAAGGCTGGCGCGACCTGTGGCAGGATTGCCTGGCGCTGTTGCTTTCGAATCCAACATCCACGCGCTCAATGTTGCTGCATAACTTCGGCGGCGTGCGGATCGATGGGTCTAACGCGACCATCATTGGCGGGCGCGGTGAGTTCATCGCCGATCGTAACAACATTCCGCGCACGTGGATGGATCATGGTGCGTGGCCGACCTACACGACGCTGCTTTACGTGGATCAGACCGGCGACCTGGATTTCGTGCTCGCGCCGCGGGAGTACTTCCGCGACCCGCAAACGCATCGGTGCCGGACGCGCGACGTGAAATGGACGGAGGCGTATGGGTATGCCTTGCGGACCCGCGGCGGCGAAGTTTATCGCGGCTCTTTGTTTGAGCACATGCTGGTGCAGAACCTCACCGCCTTCTTCAATGTCGGCGAGCACAACGTTTGCCGTCTCGAAGGAGCGGACTGGAATGATGGGCTCGATATGGCGCACCACCGGGGCGAGTCGGTCGCGTTCTCCGCGTTCTACGCGTGGAATCTTGATCGGTTGGCGGACCTGGCCGAGACGCTTGCGGCGCGCGGCGAGAGCAGGATTGCGCTGGCGCGCGAGATGCTGTTGTTGCTCGACCGTCTGCCGGGCGGGCGCCGGGTGAATTACGGGTCGGCCAAGGCGAAGCGCGCGCGGTTGGAGGAGTACCTCGACACCGTGGCGGGCGATCTGTCGGGTGCGCGGTTGCAGGTGCGCGTGGCGGACCTGGTGCGCGATCTTCGGGCGAAGAGTCGCGAGATGGGCGCGCGCATTCGGAAGCAGGAATGGATTCGCGCTGCCGGGCAATCCTTCTTCAACGGGTACTACGACGACAAGGGGCGGCGTGTCGAAGGCGTGCAGCGCGGGCGCGTGAGGATGACGCTGACGGGGCAGGTATTCCCGGTCATGTCCGGCATTGCGACCGATGAGCAGGTGGAGCAGGTTGCCTCAGCGGTGAAGAATCTTCTGGGTGACAAGTCTTCGGGCGGGGTTCGCCTCAACACTGATTTCGGTGGGATTCAGCCGGAGCTTGGCCGGGCGTTTTCGTTCGCCTACGGCGAAAAGGAAAACGGGGCCGTGTTCAGCCACATGGCGGTCATGTACGCCTTTGCGATGTACCAGCGCGGGCGGCCGGATCTCGGCCGCGCGGCGTGGATGGCGTTGTACAGGATGGCTACGGCGCAGGATGCGGGGCGAATCTTCCCGTGTCTGCCGGAGTACTTCAACGCCGAGCGCCGCGGACTCTATGCCTATCTGACGGGTTCGGCGTCGTGGCTGATCTATCTCTTGCTGACCCGGATTTATGGCGTGCGCGGCGATTGTGGCGACCTTGTGGTGGACCCGCAGTTGGTTCGCGATGATTTCGACGCGCGCGGCGAATGTGCTGTGCGGCTGCCCTTTGCGGGTCGGCCGTTGCACATCGTGTTCCGCAACGTGTCGCGGCTGGCGCCCGGCCGTTACGGCGTGGAAAGTGTGACTTGCGGCGGGCGGGCGATGAAGGTCGTGGGGCGCTGTGGCGCAGGGGTACGGATCGCCCGGTCGGCTGTCGAATCCCTGCCCGCAAGCCGCGAAACGAGGCTGGTGGTGACTTTGGGGCGGGTCTAGGCCGGTCCGATCTCTCAGATGTTGCCTTGTAGTCGACGTTGAGACCTTTAGAATACCCCCATACGTTCGGAAAGAGGTCGTTATGAAACCATTGCTTGATGACGGTGCGATAAATGCGGTCGTGCACGGCGTGCATGGCTCGCCCTACAGTGTGCTGGGCATGAACGAAACGGGGACTGACAGCCCGGGTGTTGTGGTCCGCAGTTTCCAGCCGTACGCGCAGCGCGTCGAGGTGGTGGAGAAGGAGTCGGGCGCGGTGTTGCCGATGGCGCGCATCCACGACCAGGGCCTTTTCGAACTCGTTCTTCCGGGTCGTCCGAAGTTTGCGTACCGGCTGCGCATGACGGGGCACGACGGGCACACGTGGGAGTTGGACGACCCCTACAGCTTCCCGCTTCAGATCACGGACTTTGATCTCTACCTCTTCGGCGAAGGCACGCATTTCCGGACCTACGAGAAAATGGGCTCGCACCCGATGACGATCAACGGCGTGCCGGGTGTTCACTTTGCCGTCTGGGCGCCGAACGCAATGCGCGTCAGCGTGATCGGTTGGTTCAACCGCTGGGATGGGCGGCATCATCCGATGCAGAACCGCGGCAGTTCAGGGTTGTGGGAACTTTTCATTCCCGCATTGCAGCCGGGCGATCTCTACAAGTTTGAGATCAAGGGTCAGCAAGGATTTCTCGGCCAGAAAGCCGATCCCTACGCCTTCTTCTCCGAGCTGCGGCCGCGCTCGGCCTCGGTGGTCTGGGACATTCACAAATACGAGTGGAAGGACGGGGATTGGATGGATCGCCGTCGGCAGACCAGCTGGCACGAGAAGCCGATCAGCGTTTACGAGGTGCATCTCTCCTCGTGGCGGCGCATCCCGAACGAACACAACCGGTGGCTGAGTTACCGCGAGTTGGCCGATCATCTCATTCCGTACGTCAAGAACCTGGGCTACACGCACATCGAGATGCTGCCGATTTCGGAGCATCCGTTTGACGGATCGTGGGGCTATCAGACGATCGGTTACTATGCGCCCACCTCGCGCTACGGTACACCGGACGACTTCATGTACTTTGTCGACCGCTGCCACCAGGAGGGCATCGGCGTCATCCTCGACTGGGTGCCCGCGCATTTCCCGAAGGACGGGCATGGCTTGGCCTACTTCGACGGCTCGCATCTCTATGAGCATGCTGATCCGCGCAAGGGCGAGCACCGTGACTGGGGCACGCTGATCTTCAACTACGGGCGCAACGAAGTCCGCACGTTCCTGCTCTCCAACGCCATGTATCTTGCCGACGTGTTCCACGTCGACGGTCTGCGCGTGGATGCGGTGGCGAGCATGCTTTACCTCGACTACTCCCGCAAGGAAGGGGAGTGGATTCCCAACCAGTACGGCGGCCGCGAGAATCTCGAGGCCGTCAGCTTCCTCAAGAAATTCAACGAGATCATTCATGCCGAGTATCCGGGGTTCGTGACCTTCGCCGAGGAATCGACCGCATGGCCGATGGTGTCCCGGCCGACCTACATCGGCGGACTGGGATTCGACTTCAAGTGGAACATGGGCTGGATGCACGACACGCTGGTGTACATGTCCAAGGAATCCGTGCATCGCAAGTATCACCACCACGAACTGACGTTCTCGCTGATCTACGCCTTCACGGAGAATTTCATTCTCCCGTTCTCGCACGACGAAGTGGTGCATGGTAAAGGCGCGATGCTGAGCAGGATGCCCGGTGACCTGTGGCAGAAGTTTGCCAATCTGCGCGTGCTCTATGCCTACATGTTTGCGCACCCCGGCAAGAAGTTGCTGTTCATGGGAGCGGAGTTTGGTCAGTGGCGCGAGTGGAATCATCACGAGAGCCTCGACTGGCATCTGCTCGATTATGACTCGCACCGGAAACTGCAGCACCTTGTTGCGGAACTGCATCGCATCTACCGCGAGTGTCCCGCGCTCTACGAGATCGATTTCTCGTGGGAAGGTTTCGAGTGGCTCGACCTGCACGACTGGGAACAGAGCATCATCTCGTTCTTCCGTCGCGGCAAGGATCCGAATGACATCGTCGCCTGCGTGTTCAACTTCACGCCGGTGCCGCGCCACGGCTATCGCATCGGCGTGCCGCTGCCCGGCGTCTACGAGGAAGTGCTCAATACCGACGCGGACAAGTTTGGCGGCAGCAACGTCGGGAACTCGCCCACGACAAATGCCGACAACATCCCCTGGATGGGCCGGCAGTACTCGGTGCCGCTCAATGTGCCGCCGCTCGGGGGTGTGTACCTGCGGAGGCGGAGCCAGTGACGGCCTCGTCGCGCAGCGGGGCCGGACGGCGGGCACGGATAACGGCGTGGTCTGGCGTGCTTCTTCTCCTCGCGGTGCCTGCCGCCCACGCGCTGGATATCTATATCGTCCGCCACGCGGAGACGATGGGCAACGTCACCCTCGACTATTCTGAAATCAATCAGAACACGTTGTCGCCGAAGGGCCTTCAGCAGGTCGCCGCTCTGCCCGCGAAGCTGGAGGGGTTGAAGTTCGACGAGATATTGGTCAGCCCTGCATGGCGGACACAGAAGACCATTCTCCCTTACCTTGAGAAGAATGACCGGAAGGCTGAGATCTGCCCGGAGATCGAGGAACTGGACTGCAATATCACGGGAAAGGAAGTGGCATCGCTGGATATCCCTGCCGGGCCGCACGTAGATATTGCCGACAATGCGACGAACCGGTTCTTCTTCAGAGAGGCATCCGCGGAAACGCACTTTGCGCCGCGCAACCGCGAGGAATCGCTGGGGGTTCTGCAGCGGGCAAAGAACCTGGTGTTGGACCGTTTCGGTGGCAAGGATGTCAGTGTGCTGCTGGTTACACATTCCTGCACGGGCGGTCGGTTCATCGAGTTGATGTTGGGGCTCAGGCCGAAGGGTGCGTTCTCGCCCGCGAACGCTTCGGTGACCCACCTGGTGCAGAAACCGGATGGCAGTTTCGACATCGTGCAGTATAACGATGCGCCGCTTACACCGCTGCAGCGGATGGGCATGATGGGCTACTCGGCGGACCTCCTGCCCGGCTTCAAGAGTCTCGAAGGCGCGTGGAAGATTGCGCGTGGCGACGATATGGCACGCGCAGCGCCGGAATTCGACGACGGCAATTTTCTGACGACGAGCGTGCCCGGTGGGTGGGAGCGCGATGTGTTGCCGGACTATGATGGTGTGGCGTGGTACCGGCTGCGCTTCAATATCTCCGACGAGCAGCGTGCGGCGTGGGGCGACGTGACGCTGGCCTTGGTCATGGGCGCGATTGATGACGCGGATGAGACTTTCCTGAACGGACAGAAGATCGGTGCATCAGGCAAACTGAGTCCTGTGCGAGAGACCGCGTGGGATCAGGTGCGCGCGTACGAATTCAGTCCCGCACTGCTGCTGCAGGGCGAGAACGTCATCGCCATCCGCGTGGATGATTGGGGTGGCGGCGGTGGTATCTGGCGCGGCCCTGTCGCCATCGGTCCGGCGGCGGCGTTGAAGATGCTGGGGAAGTGAAGCACCCGGTTGCGCGGATCGTTCTCGCTTATCAAGACGCACACGTAGTAATGCACGGGGCTGGCTTGCCAAGCTGTAGATTCGTAGCGGCGTCACGCGTCCGCCTACGCCGGCTCACGGACGTTCGACGGACTACGGCGGGACAGCCTTCGCTCTGCGCTTCGCTCGGAGCGAAGGCTGGTGGTCCGTCTTGGACCAAGTTCGAGCTTTATTGATACCAGAAGACCGGTAGCGCGATCAATCTCGCCCCTTGACCCGTAGGCCGCCCCCCTCGCGGCGCTGACGCGCCGCTCGGACTACCGCAAGAACCGCGCCGCCGGAGGCGTCACGGTTCTTGCTTCCCCCGGCTCGGTGCCCGCGCCTCGCCGCCCGTGCGGACTCGGCCTCCGTTTCGCCCTTTGGCGAGACTCCGGCCTCGCTCACCACCCCCGCCCACGTTTCGGCCTTCGCCGAAACGTGCCGCTTCGCTCGCTGGCCGCAGGAGCGGCACGCGCTCGCGGCGGCACAAAGCCTCCGGCCGTCGTTTCTGCCTTCTTGTCTTCGGGAGGTGTTCCCCCCGGCGCGCGCG
>ERZ795056.260-NODE-260-length-71122-cov-7.010061_pt1 | contig 71122 bp, 60 predicted proteins | sample MGYA00375140_ERZ795056 | MGnify/ENA primary metagenome ERZ795056 (study PRJEB30185, sample SAMN05720227) | activated sludge metagenome | isolation source: Anaerobic digester | place: USA | collected 2015-03-09 ...
CGCCCGCCGCATCAGTATCGAGCTTAGCACCGGCCTTCCGTCGTCGGAAAAGCCGACGGCGCCGCCCTTCACCAGCTCACCCATCTCGGTGATCTCCTCGCCCAGCGCCCCCTTTGTGATGTTCGCTATGGGGAATACGTTGATCGGCCCCTTTTCCGCCTCCAGCCTGATGAAGCGCACCAGGGCCTGGTTGTCTATGACGGGCGTCGTATTCGGCATGGTGCATACCGAGGTAAACCCCCCCTTCGCCGCCACTATGGAGCCGCCGATGATGGTCTCCTTGTCCTCGCTTCCAGGCTCCCGGAAATGCACATGCATGTCAACCAGGCCGGGGAGCACGACGCATCCCTCGGCGTCGATGAGCTCGCATCCTGGTTCGACCTGTATTCCCGGGGCGATCCTCGACACAATTTCGCCCGTGATGTGTACATCCATCACCTCGTCGAGCCCGGAGGCGGGATCGATCACCCTGCCGCTTTTGATTATTATCGCCATCGCTACACCTTATCGATCTCCTCGAGCGGGGTCCCCCCGGCGAGCAGATAGAATATCGACATGCGGACCGCGACTCCGTTGGTGACCTGTTCGTTGATGATGGAGTTTGGACTGTCGGCAACCCGGTGGTCTATCTCTATTCCGCGGTTTATCGGGCCGGGATGCATAACGATGATGTCCGACTTACAGCGGCCGAGCCGGTCCTCGGTGAGGGCATACTGACGATGGTATTCCCTGAGCGACGGGAAGAGAGAACCCTTCTGGCGCTCCCGCTGTATGCGCAGCATGTTGACCACGTCCAGCTCCGGCAGTATCTCGTCCAGATCGTAGGAGATATCCACGTCGTAGATCCTGAACTCGTCCGGGACCAGGGTCGGCGGCCCGCAGAGCACCACGCGCGCCCCGAGCCTCTTGAAAGCCTCTATATCCGACCGGGCCACCCGCGAATGCTTTATGTCTCCGACTATGCCTATGCGCAGTCCTTCCAGGCTCCCCTTTTTTTCGAGGATTGAATAGGTGTCCAGGAGCGCCTGGGTGGGATGGGCGTGAAAACCGTCTCCCGCGTTGATGACCGACGCCTCGATGTTCTTCGATAAAAAATGCGGCGCCAGCGACGCCGCATGTCTCATTACTATGTAATCGGCCTTCATGGCCTCCATGGTGTGCACTGTGTCGATGAGCGACTCCCCCTTTACCACGCTCGAGGTCGCCACCGCCACGTTTATCAAGTCGGCCGAGAGGCGCTTGGCCGCAAGCTCGAAGCTTATCCGCGTCCTAGTCGACGGTTCGTAGAACAGGGTGCATACGGTCTTGCCCCGGAGGATCGGCACGGTCTTGACCGAACGCGTGAAAAGGTCCTTGAAATAACGCGCGGACTGGCAGATAAGGGATATTTCCTCGGTGGAGAGGGATTGCATATCGAGGAGGTCTTTTCGCTTGAGCCCGTTCATCTTAAAACCATAGCTTATCGGAGCATTGAAGATGCTGTCAACGTAAATAATTAAAAAATAACGGACAGGCCATGAAATCATACATAGCCTTTTTCGACCTGGACAATACCATTCTGTCCGGGAGCAGCGGGAGCTACCTTGCCGTATACTCCTACAAAATGGGCCTTCTCGGCCGCGGCGAACTGGCTTATGGAATATACTCCTCGCTTCTATACCGCGCCGGTTTTATGGACAGCGGCGGCATCGTGGACCGCTGGGTCGCAAAATATCGCGGCTGGCCGGAGGAAAAAATCAGGGGCTTGAGTTCCAGTTTTTTTAAGGACGTGCTTGCCGGCATGGTGCGCCGCAGCGCCAGGGAGGCCGTGGAGTTTCATCGCTCCAACGGAGGGAAAACCGTCATCCTCTCCGCCTCGACCACTTATATCTGCGAGCAGGTTCAAAGACACCTGGGAATGGACGATTGTATCTGCACCTCACTGGAGGTGCAAAACGGAGTATTGACCGGCAGGCTGGCCGGAAAATACTGTTATGGAACCGAAAAGCTCAACCGGGTTATACTCTACTGCGCAGCGAAGCGTCGGTCACTGGAGGATGCCTTTTATTACGCCGATTCGCCTGCGGACCTTCCCGTACTCGACAAGGTGGGTTTCCCGATGTGCGTTACCCCACGTCGCCGCCTGAGGCGTGTCGCGCGCCTTCGAGCCTGGCCCGTTTTAAACTGGAAATAGTCGGAAATTGACCACTATTTCGCGAATTGCAGGGAAAAATGATCATTGAATCGGAATTCCGGGCCGAGAATATGGATACAGTGAGACATAACCCGGCAATCCGGAAAATCCATGCGTGTACAGGTGGGCGCCATGAAAAAGACCATCATGATAATCGGCGGCGGACTTCTTCAGACCCCCGCGGTACAGGCCGCGAAGAAAATGGGACACCAGGTCATCGTGACCGATTACAACCCCAACGCCCTCGGCATGAAATACGCCGATATCCCGATCGTAATGTCCACCCGCGATATAGAGGGCTCTGTTCGGATCGCCAAAACCCAGAATGAAATAACCCCCATTCACGCGGTGCTGACCGTGGGCACCGACGCCTCCATGACCGTGGCGGCCGTTGCGAACGCGCTTGGATTGCCCGGAATCAAATTCGACGACGCCGAGGCCTCCACCAATAAACTAAAGATGCGCATGCGCTTCACGGCGCATAATGTCCCCTGCCCGAATTTTCTGCCCGTATGGTCTCTCTCGGACGCCAAGAAGGCCTGCAGGCTTCTGAATTTTCCACTCGTGCTAAAACCGACCGACAACATGGGGGCGCGCGGCGTGATGCGAATCGACAACAAGACCCAGATTGCCGACGCCTTCAAGTTCGCAAAAGCCGCCTCCCCAAGCGGAGAGCTGATAATCGAAGAATACATGGAAGGGCCCGAGCTTTCGATCGACGCAGTCGTCTACAACGGCGAAATAAGCTTCACCGGAATCGCTGATAGAATCATCGAACGCGCCCCGTATTTTATAGAGACGGGGCACACCATGCCCTCCCAGCTTTCTCATGAGGCCCAGCAGGCCGCCTGTGAGGTTATGAAAAAGGGTATCCGTGCGCTCGGTATAGAGAACGGCTGCGCCAAGGGCGATATCAAGCTTACCCCCCACGGCCCCATGATCGGGGAACTCGCGGCGCGGCTTTCCGGCGGCTTCATGTCCGCCTACACCTATCCCCTCTCCACAGGCGTCGATCTCATACGCGCCGCGATCGAGATCGCCCTCGGACAGGAGCCCGGAAACCTCGAACCCCTGCATAACAGGGTGGCGATAGAGCGGGCCATCATCACCCGGCCCGGCATAGTCCGCCGCGTTTCGGGGATCGAGGAAGCGCTTAAAATTCCCGGCATAGCCGAGATATTCATCAACGTAAAACCGGGCGACCGTGTGGTCGAGCCCCGCTCCAATGTGGAAAAGGCCGGACACATCATAGCCGTCGCCGATTCGCTCGCTGGGGCCGAGGAGGCAGTGCGCCGCTGCCGCGATGTGCTAAGCATCGAGGTTTTCGAAGAGGCCGAGCTCTCCATGGAGGTCATACGTGTCGCCGCGCGCGAACGTTTTAAAAAGGCATGCTATGCCTGCAAAACATGCGACGGCAAGGACTGCGCTACCGGCGTGCCCGGGATGGGGGGAGCGGGTACCGGCGCCTCTTTCAGGCGCAACAGCGAGGCATTTCATGGGTACAAGATCAATACCCGGGTCATCCACGCGGTCACGCATCCCGACACCTCGACCACGTTCTTCGGAACGCCTCTTGCCCTGCCCGTAATGGCCGCCCCGATAACCGGAAGCGTCACCAACATGGGCGGCGCCATGGACGAACTTGAATACAATCGGGCGGTCGTGCAGGGCTGCCTGGAGGCCGGAACTATCGCCTTCGTGGGCGACGGGGCCACGCCCGACAAATACAAGATAGGCATACAGGCCCTCCATGAGGCCTCGGGCGCAGGAGTTCCGATTTTCAAGCCCAGGGCCGATAACAGGGAGGTAATGATGCGTCTTGAAGCCGCCGAGAGTATCAACGCCACAGCCGTTGGGATGGATATCGACGCCGTCGTCTTCAAGACAATGGCCATGAAAAACCAGGCCGTCGGCCCAAAGAGCCCGTCGGATCTTCGTGAGCTCATCGGATCGACCCGGGCTCCCTTTATTCTAAAGGGCATCATGACAGCGCGGGACGCGCTGCTGGCCGTGGAGTCCGGAGCGCACGGCATCGTGATATCCAACCACGGCGGCCGCGTGCTGGACGAGATGGCCGGGACCATGGACGTCCTCGAGGAGATCGTGCGCGAGGTGCGCGGGCGGACCCGCATCATGATTGACGGCGGTTTTCGCACCGGCGTCGATGTCCTGAAGGCCCTTGCCCTCGGCGCGGATTATGTGCTCATTGGCCGCCCCATTGCCATTGCGGCCGTCGGAATGGGCCCGCGCGGAGTGAGTTTTTACCTGAACTCGCTAAGGCGCGAGCTGGAGCAGGCCATGATACTCACGGGCTGCGAGCGCCTCGCCGACATCACGAGCGACATAGTCCGTCGCCTGGGGGAGCGTCCGCCGGTATCCGTTTAGCGCCCCACTGCCTTCGTTCCAAAAAAGAATTGCGCCGGCGCCTCCACCGGCCTAATATTCCCGCATGCTTAACCGGGCCATCACCCTCTTTGTCATATTCTGCATTTTTCCCGCGGCGATACTAAGCCCCGCGGAAAAGATCCAACACTCACGCCTGTTTGGAACATGGCGGCTTCTATACAGGGGGGGGTACGGCTATAGCTTTACATTCCAAAAAAACTACCAGTCAATCTGCGTCATCCATTTGAATACGAGCGCCGTAGTATTCAAGGGCATATACACCTTCGAGGGCGACGACGCGCTACGGATAAACATCTACGAGATGAAGAACGACGCCTCCGCGTCCTACCCGCCGGCAGGCGCCGGTTTCACAAAAACCTCATCGACATATTTCGTCTTTAGGGCCTCCTTTACCGGCCCTGCCGCGTCCCCGGTATTGGTTCTCATTCCAACGCGCTGCGTCATCGACGGGCGCTCTTCGGACGGATATTTCGAACCCGAAATACGCCTCTCCCGGTCTCCGTGAACGCGGGCATGGGCCAAAGCTTCAAATCTCTTTAATACTATAAATAAAATAATACCAAAAATGTTATTGTTTAAGTAGCATCTATCTGCTATCATTCAGTGAAAGGGCAGCCCATGAAGATCTTTATAAAGGGAATTTCTAAAAATTTAGTTTAAGATTCCCATAAATTGCAAGAACCGGCAAATTCAGCACTAAGGTTTTTCCGCCTGCCGAAGGCGGGCGGGAAAAACGAATTATAAGAGCTTGCATTAAATCAACATGAAAATCGAAGAAATCGAAATCCATAACGATCGGGGCGACCGTCTTGGAGGACGCCTGTACTCACCCGGGGCAACACCCAGGGGAGGAGTCATCTTCTGCCACGGACTCTTTTCCTCCAAGGATGCGTATAAAATAGTGAACCTTGCGGCGGATATCGTCCGGTCCGAATTCACGCTCCTCACATTCGACTTCTCGTTCATATCGGGAATGCCCGAAAGCTTCCGCGAATTCTCCATAATGAGGGAGGTCCAGGACCTCCAATCCGCCGTATCCTACCTGCTGGAGCGCGGACTGACCCACTTGCACCTGATCGGCTCGAGCATGGGAGGCGTGATCTCCCTCCTCTACGCCGCATCCCGGCCGGAGCCCCTGCGATCTCTCACGCTCATCGCCACACCGGCCGACCTTGCGGGCCTGATAGGCCGCCTGTCGGGCGGGATCGATGTCTCCGGACTCTCCGAAGGGGGGACGACCGTCATCGACGGGGTCCCGATAGGAAATGGTTTTTTCAGGGAGGCTCTGGGCCTCGATATGGATGCCGCCGTCCGCTCTGTGGCCGTACCGACACTGGTCATCCACGGCGCGCGGGACGGCGTGGTGGACGTCAACAATACCGAATTTTTACGGAACGCCCTTACGGTCGAGCGGAGTATCGTCCTCATCCCCGACGGGGACCACAACCTGACCCGCGACGGGGACCTGCGGCTTTTCAAGGCCGAAATCCCCGCCTGGATCGCTTCACATAACCATGGATGTATCGGGGCGGAGCGACGTTGAGCACCCTTTTATCCATACGGACCCGGCGGCGGCTGAACGGGACGATAGTTACGGTTTCCGCGACGATATCTGTCCAGGTGACGGACCAGTCGCCGGATGTGGTCGGGAACCCTGTATCTCAGCTCTTCGAACCGCTTTCCTTCGAGGAGAGGTTATCCTGCCTCGAGGACCTGGAAGACGCCCTCGTCGGCACCATCGAACAATACATATAGGCCGGCGGCCTCCGTCCTCAAACACCGCCTCGCGCCGTGCGCGAAGACCCTTCCGGGTCGGTTATTCGCCGCTTCGCTTAAGCTTCTTCCCGGTTTCCGTTCACTTCCATCTCATCTATTTTGGCCACATCCTCAAAGCGTATATCCAGACCGAGCACGCCCACCAGATTGTCGTTATCGTCGCTTATCGGCCCCGAAACCGTTATCATAAGGCTTCCGGTAATCTTCGAGGTGAAGATGTCGGACACGTAAATCTTGCCGGTCTTGACTACGTTTATAAACCAGTCGCGGTCCGCGTAATTCCTGTCGATGAGGTGCCGGTCGTATTTGGACCTGTCCGAAAGGTGCGTTACGTGTTTGGTCACCTTATCCCCATTGATATCGACTACATAAGCGAAGGACACGAAGGGGAATTCATCGACCAGCTCCTGAAGAAGGACCTCCTGTTCCGCCGGTAGCATGGATTTAATTTTCGGGTTTTCCAGGAAGCGATCGAGCAGCGAAAAGGCGTATTTTTTCTCACGGAATTTGATCCGGTCGAATTCGGAGACGAAAAATTCAGGCAGGTGCTTTCGGGCCAGCTTGGCCAGCTCCTCGTTCGATATCGAGGTTTCCCGCCCGGTCTCGTAAAGCCTCAGGATCTCCCTGTGCATTCCCGCAACGCCGGGGTGTTTTTTATCGATGGCGTTCTCGCCGTCCAGCCTGAGGTGGCTGTTAAGCCAGCGTGAGATCCCGGCCGTACCGCTCTTGTCGGTGATGGCCACGGCAATGGGCCGCTTTAAAAGCTTTTCGGTGTTAAAGATATTGTAAATCTCCTCGTTCTTGATGAGCCCGTCCACGTGAATGCCGGCCCGCGTTACGTTGAAGTCCGCCCCGACAAAGGGATAGTTCTCCGGAATCCTGAAACCGATCGATTCGAAGTAATGGGCCATGTCTGTGATCGCGGTCAGGTCGATTCCCTCGTCATCGCCCGTAAGCGACATATATTCCACGACCATGGCCTCGAGCGGCGTATTGCCCGTGCGCTCGCCGAAGCCCAGAAGCGTAGTGTTGACCGTCTCGCAGCCGAACATCCACGCGTAGGTCGCGTTTGTAAATCCGCGATGGAAGTCGTTATGGCCGTGCCACTCGAGGAGCTCCCCCGGCATTCCCGCCTCGTCGATCATGGCGCGGATCATCCTGGGCACCGAGCGCGGAAGCTCGGCCATCGGATAGGTCACGCCGTAGCCCATGGTGTCGCACAGCCGTATCTTGACCGGGATCTTGCTCTTTTCCATTATCCGCACAAGCTGCTGGGCGAACGGAATGACGAAGCCATAGAAATCCGCCCTGGTGATGTCCTCGAAGTGCAGGCGCGGGATTATATCGTTTTCGAGGGCGGCGTAAACTATCTCCAGGTATTCCTCCATGGCCTCACGGCGGGTCTTGTTCAGCTTGAGGAAGATGTGATAATCCGACACGGAGGTGAGGATGCCCGTCTCCTCTATACCCATCTCCTTGACAAGCTCGAAATCCTTTTTGTTCGCCCTGATCCACGAGGTGATGCGCGGGAAGGAATAGCCCTTCGAGCGGCAGCGCTCAACGGCCTCGCGGTCCTTTTTGGTGTATAGAAAAAACTCCGAGTGGGTTACAAGCCCCTTCGACCCGGACAGACGATGCAGGAAGTCGAAGATGGTCCCTATCTGCTCCACCGTATACGGCGGGCGGGCCTGCTGGCCATCGCGGAAGGTGGTGTCGGAAAGACGGAATTTCGCGGCCGGCACAAGCGGGATCATCTCGCTTCCGAACGGGATGCGGCATACCTTGTCGTACGGAAAAATATCCCGGTAAAGGTTCGGCGCCGGGGCATCGTCCAGCTCGTGGTTTTTTCTCGCCTTGGCGAATTTTACTATCTCTCGTTTCTCAATTGCCATATTTGCCTCAATTCATGATATGCCGCCCTCGATGGGCGGGATCGAACCGCTGTCGGTTCGTTTTTCTTAAAGAAATATATGTCAATAAAAAAAACCAACGAATTTTCCCGCCCGAGCTCATTATTTTCGCTTGATTTCCATGTCCAGGCCCCCACCCATAAGCGCACGAAACGGCGGTGGATAGCGTGCTGGATCTATACATATTCATATTCGGCGGCCTTCTCGTTTTAATGGGATGCATTGAGGCCATCGTGCCGGCGAAGTCGCTGGCCCTCTGGCGCCGCTGGATAAGCCATCGGCTTTTTTTCCTCCATGGCGCCATGCTCATTGTCGCCGGTCTGCCGCTTACCTGCGCCGGCGGCTCGAGCGTGGGATGTATCGTCTTCTGGCTCGGCGTTGTCATGGTCTTTACCGGACCGTTCATCCTTTTATACGCCGATCGGGTGCGTTCACTCTTTCTTTCGACCGTTGATGAACTACGTCCCGCCTCGGCGCGGCGGCTCATCCTTATCGACGCTGCCCTTCGCGCGACCCTCGGCCTGTTCATGGTGTTCTCGTATGCTCACGATGCCGGTTTCTGATTCCGCCCCGCATAAGAGTGCTCTCCCCGAATACGACTTCCCCCTCGACCTCGATGCAGAGCCGGCGATTGGTCTTGTTCAGTATATTGTCGCGCAGCCATCGGGATGCCAAAAACGCCATTTCAAAGGCCGGCTGGCGCACCGTGGTGAGGAAGGGGGCTGCCGCCCTTCGCAGAGGCGAATCGTCGAAACCGGTAACGGACATGTCGTCGGGAACCGCGCAGCCAAGATCTCGCAGATTCCCGATCAGCCTGATCGCCATGAAGTCGTTGAAACATAACACCGCGTCGCACCGGCCATCCGTAAATACGCCGGCGACCCTTTCATCTACCCCGAATATAGTATCCACCCGGGCGTAAACCGAATGCTCCACCCCCGACTCGGTGACGGCCGTTTTGAATCCCCGAAGCCTGTCGATATCGTTCGGGTTCCCCCGGTTGCCAAGGTATCCCAGGCGCCTGTGCCCGGACTCTATCATCATTCGCGTGAGTCCGAGCATGCTTTTATAATAATTGCATGAAACATAATTTTCGCCGGGAATAACGCGGCTGATGAACACGTACGGTATTTTCGTATCCATGAGCCTTTTCCGCTCTTTTTCGCCCACGCTCCTATAGGCGAAGAGCACGCCGTCCACCCCTGGGGCCCCATCCCCAATCGAATCAGCAAAATCGCCGACCGGGACGACCTCCACCCTTTTCTTTTCGTCACGAAAGGCCTCGCCGATCGCACCGACCAGCTCCGAAATGTTCAAAAATGGGTTCGCCGAAAGCTCCTCCCGTTCGGGGACCACCAACAGGAGGTCAAGCATTGCACGAGAGAGGTGGCGCTTTCGGGCGCGCGGCCGGAAGCCCTGCTCCCCGGCCACCGAGAGAACCCGTCTGCGCGTTTCGGCCGATACCCCCGGCCTGTTATTCAGAGCGCGTGACACGGAGCTTATTGAAACCCCGCAGCGGCGCGCTATGTCTTCAAGGCGCCTGGCCCGTTCGCCCTTCATCCCCATCTCGGCAACCTCCGACCTCTATCCTGATGCGCGTTTTATACGGATTCATTTAGACGATCTTCCCACGGCCTCCCAGAGGCCCGCCAGATACATGGCGCCGAGGGCCCTGTCGTAGAGGCCATAACCGGGGCGCCCCCTTTCATCCCATATCATCCTGCCATGATCGGGGCGAATGGCCCCATCGAAGCCCGCGTCCGCAAGCTCGCGGATGATCCTGTATATGTCCACGTCCCCCGATTCCGAGCAATGGGCCGTTTCGTGGAAGGCGCGTTCCCCGGTGCGCCGGATATTACGCGCATGTACGAAGGGAACCCGCCCCTTGCGGACAAAGCGCCCCAGGCTTTTTATTAGATCGATCCCGGCGTTTGGACCGAGCGAGCCAGTACAGAAGCTTATGCCGTTCGAAGGGCTGTCGACGATTTCGGTCAGACGCGCAAGCGCGGCGTCGTCGGTGATGATCCGCGGAAGCCCGAAAACAGGCCATGGCGGATCGTCCGGATGGATTCCCATTCGCACGCCGCTCTCTTCGGCAACCGGCACCACCGCCCTTAAAAAATAATTCAGATTTCTCCACAGGTCCTCCGTGCCGACCCCGGCATAGGCGTCGAGAAGGGAACGAAGCTCTTCCGCCGAGTATGCAGTAGCCCAGCCCGGAAGATCGGGAATTCCGTCCTTAATGTCGATCGCCTCTATGGCCTCATGATCGTATGAGAGCGCAGTAGAGCCGTCCGGAAGCTCCATCGAAAGGTCCGTGCGCATCCAGTCGAAGACCGGCATGAAGTTATAACATAGGATGGGAATGCCGAGAGCGCCCATATTGCGAACGCTTTGACGATACGCGTCTATATAACGGTCCCTGGTCGGCCTGCCGAGCTTGATATCCTCATGCACCGGTATGCTCTCTATCACCGAAAGCGCCAGTCCCTCATCGAGTATCCTTCGTTGAAGCGTAGCCATCCTTTCGAGGGGCCATATCTCCCCCACGGGAACGTCGTACAGGGCGGACACGATCCCTTTTACCACGGGGATCTGGCGGATATGGCGGAGCGGGATCGGATCGCCCTCTCCGTACCACCTGAAGGTCATTATCATGCCATAGCCTCCTACACGCCGGAATAGGCCGAAAAGCCGCCGTCCACCGGGACCACCGCCCCGGAGACAAATCCGGATGATCGTTCGTCCGCCAGCCAGAGGAGGGTTCCCACCAGCTCTTCGGGTACGCCGAAACGGCCCAAGGGCGTATGGGCAATGATCCTGCCGGCCCGCGGAGTATGCGTGCCGTCTGGCCCGACAAGCAGGCTTCGGTTTTGGTCTGTCAGAAAGAAGCCAGGGGCTATCGCGTTGACCCTAATGGCATGCCTCGACAGGTACACCGCAAGCCATTGGGTAAAATTGTTCACCGCGGCCTTGGCAGCGCTGTAGGCCGGAATTCTCGTAAGCGGGCGAAAGGCGTTCATCGATGACATGTTTAGCACCGTCCCGCCCCGCCCCAGCATGTCGCGGGCGAACTCCTGTGTTGTCAACAGCGTACCCGTAAAATTGAGCCCGAAGACGAACTCCACACCCTCCCTGTCGAGATCGAAGAAGGAGCGCCCTCCTTCCGCCCCGGAGAGGACATATCCGGCTTCCAGCCAGTCATGCTCCGTCGTTCCCCTGGGATGATTCCCCCCGGCCCCGTTGACGAGAATATCGCATCTCCCGAACTCCGCCCTCACCCTATCCGCGGCCTTGCGAAGGCTCCCCGCGTCGAGCACGTCGGCCTCCACGCCTATAGCCGTGCCGCCCCCGGAGCCTATCTCCCGGGCCTTTCGGGCCGCGGCCTCCCCCTTAAGGTCCAATACCGCCACCCGTGCCCCGCACTCGGCGAGCGCCGAGGCGAACAAGCCGCAGAGTACGCCCGCCCCGCCGGTCACTACCGCGACCTTACCGTCGAGGCCCACACGAAAAGGAATCTCCATATCGGTCACTCCCCATCAATCGAATAAGCTGTCGTCAATCATCCCCCATGAACGGTTGGCCGGGGCGGCAAAGAAGCGGCCATCGCCCAGGGCAAGGTACGGATACGCGAATGCCGCCGCGTCCGCCCGTATATCCTCCGGCGGAGCGTCCCCCCTGTACGGCGCTATCATCAAGCGGAAGCGCTGAGTCCTCCCATTGAATGAAGGCGCATAGGGCCCGATATGGTCGGAGGCCGAAAAGCGGACCGCCGCCATCCAGCCAAGCCCGCTATAGGTGCCCGGATAGCGGTACTGCCTACCGGTATAGCTTCCGAATGGATTCATTATGACGCGCAGCCCTTCGCGGTCTTTGCGAGTTCTTAGCGGGCAGAAGGCCGGCGAGCAAAGCATATCGGCCGTCTGCGCCACCAGCAGCCCCCGCTCCCCGTTCGAGACGGCCACCCAGCCGTTCGTGATGTGGTTGTTGCAGGAATCGAGCTGTCTGTTTTTCGAAAAGCGCCCGTAATCGAGTGCATAGGAGCTCACATTATCCAAATAATCGTGCTTCCATACACGCAGCTCCCTTTCCGGGGAGCCCCTGAAAGAGGGCTCTATCTCGAGCGGCATTACCTCCCTCCATCTGGTATCCCATTTCCTCTGAAGCCGACGAGCGCGGCCTGGATTGTATCCGAAAAATCCCGTATAGGGATAGTGAACGGTCTGGTCTATATAAAGATAAGGCAGACCGGAGGCGAGGAGGATCTCCCTCTCCACCCAGAGCCTGTGCCTCTCTCCCCGCCCGAAACCGAGCTCGCCGAGCATCCTTATCGCGCCGATAAGGCCGCCCCCCGAAAGATTCTCTTCGACGCTCGACCACCTCTCAATTTCGCGGCGATTGTTGGAGTAGCGAACGCCCGTGCGCATGGAGCCTGCCCCAAAAAAGGTATCGCCATGGAACGAAAGCCCCTTCAGCGAGCCCCTGGAATCGAACGATATGGAGATGGATTCGTTCGAAAGCGAACCGGCCCCGGCGAGCACCGGGCTTTTAATACGGAGCGTCTTCTTCCGGCCTTCGCCGGTCTCGAGGCGGTATGCCTTTTCCCCTCCCGCCCTCATGCGAGTGACGAAAACGAGCTCCTCGCCCCACTCGCCCTTCCTTAACGCGGACGGAACGGCCCGCCCGGACTCATCGGATAAAAAGTGCATGCCGTCACTAAGTACCCCGGGCCTCAACGGAACGCGCACAAGGGCCCTCGACGAGCGCTTTTTGTAACTTATCGAACCATGGTCGACCCCCCGCTTAAAATCTAAAAGCCGTAGGCCTCGAGTCTCGGGCCTTCGCGCTTCGATCATCATGGAAAGCGAAACCTCCGCTTTTACCACCGAGAGCTTCACGATCTCCGCAGCCGCCAAGAGTCTGGCCCGGTTCATCACCGGCGCCGCCATCCCGAAATGCGTGGAGGAAAGGGAACGCAGCCTCTCCTCGAAAGAGGCGGAAAGAAGGCTCCTGGGCTTTCGAGCGGCGCGCTCTGAAGCCTTCTCCATCAGTCGGCGCGCATGCAGCTCAAGCAATCGCGAGCGCTCTATGCCGGTCCACAGGGCCTGGTTCTCCCATTTCTCCGCCCAGCTCGCCATCCCGTCAAAACTCCCGTCCGCCGTATCCTGTCCGATTTCCACGGCGCCGACCGGGGCGTGATCATCCAGATACTTGCAGGGGGTTGTGAATCGGATATAATCCAGATCGAGTACGCTCTCGATAAGCCCGCGAAGCCCTCTCCCCACCGAATAGACTCGGGAGACGAGCGGAACCTCTATACCGCTCCAGAACTCGTCGTCCGCGTCCATGTCCATAAGGATCAACAGATCGACCGGGCTTCGCATGCCAAGCTGCCTCCTTCGCAGGCGCTTCACCCAACGGCGAAGCGAGATATTGTCTATTAGATCGCCTGGATTATATGCCGGCAATAGGACCATCTCCCCCTCGCTTCCTGGAGACCTAAGCCGGAGGGGATTATGCCTTTCCGCAACCGAGAGCGGCCTTACAAAGGCGCTGAACGCGTTGAAGGGGATGGCGCTATAATATAGGCTTATGGCCTCTATCCCGTGCCGGGGATAGAGCGACAGGTGAGACGGATTGTACATCATCTCCTGCGGACGGACCATCGGTGAAAACGAACCGAATATATCCGCCACCCCGGAACCATCGTCGTTGGACAGCGCACGGGAGATCGCCGCGTCGAACTCGGACGCCGTATGTGCGTTTATCATGCCGTTATTGTAAGACATCACCTGTATCTCGTCCGATCCCTTACGAACACGCCTCGATATGGAATCGATGATATCCGGGCAGTGCTTGGGCATTATGAGCTGCAGCGAAAAATAGTTCTCGAAATCCCAGGTCCCCCTTACCGGAACCCCACTCGAATTATAATAATCGAGGACCTCTATGATGCGGCGAATCACGCGGATGTCCTTTCCGAATCCGAGTTCATCGGCCGTATCGCCGCGGTAGGAATGGTAAAAATTGACATGGAAACGAAAGGCGATATGGATCGAGGGGCTGTCGACTTTCATTCTGACACTCCGATTGGCGAACGACAAGGTAACGGACCCTTATTGCGCTCGTTCATATATCGAAAATAATATATTTGCGCGCAAATAACGCAACTCCTTATTCATAAAAAAGCCGGGATTAACCCGGCCTTTTCGCTGGTGAGGCCTTATCCGTTTATTTAACGACGATATTGACGAGCTTCCCCGGAACGACTATTACCTTAACAACCTGTTTTCCCGCGATAAAATCGCCGATTCGCTGGTCCGCGAGCGCAAGCCTTTCCATCTCATCCTTCGAGATGTCCGGCGCGACCGGGGCCTTGGAGCGGTTCTTGCCGTTTACCTGGAAGACGATCTCGATCTCATCTCTGACCGAAAGCGCCTCTATGTAGGCGGGCCAGGGTTGATTTACAAGGAGCTCCTTGTGCCCAAGCATGGCCCACATCTCCTCGGCGACATGGGGTACGAAGGGTGAGAGCATTGGAATCAGGCTGTCGAAGACCTCGGAAAGGACTTTTTTGCCGTCCGGCGTGGCCGCCTCGGAGTCGGGAAGCTGGTAGAGCGCGTTTACAAGCTCCATCAATCGGGCTATGGCGGTATTGTATTGCAGGCGTTCCTCGATATCGTGGGTAACGATCTTCATGGTGCGGTGGAGCTCTATGCGCAGCGCCCGAAGCTCGTCCGAAAGGGCCGCTTCCGCGGCGCAACGCTCGGCCGTATAGTCGGCGGCGTATTTGGAAACTACGCGCCATACCCGTCCAATAAAACGGGAACAGCCCTCAACGCCCTTGTCGGACCAGTCGAGGTCTTTCTCCGGCGGAGAGGCGAATAGCATGAAAAGCCGCGCCGTGTCCGCGCCGTATTCCTCGATTATTTTATCGGGGTCCACTATGTTCCCCTTGGACTTGCTCATCTTGGCGCCTTCCTTTATCACCATCCCCTGGGTGAGGAGCCTGGTGAAGGGCTCGCGGCAGTTTACGACCCCCAGGTCGTTTAGCACCATGTTGAAAAAGCGCGCGTACAGGAGGTGCAAACACGCATGCTCTATGCCGCCGATGTACTGGTCCACCGGCATCCAGTAGTTAACCTCCTCTTGGTCGAACATGCCGCTGGATTTCGGCGAGGTGAATTTGGCGAAGTACCACGACGAGTCCACAAAGGTGTCCATGGTGTCCGTCTCCCGCCTCGCGGCGCCCCCGCATTTGGGACAGCTCGTCTTGATAAAATCATCCATAAAGATGAGAGGGGAACGCGAATCGCCCCGGAACTCCACATCGGTGGGAAGTACAACCGGCAGCTCCTCCTCCTTTACCGGCTGGGGCCCGCATTTATCGCAATAGACCACGGGAATGGGGCAGCCCCAGTAGCGCTGGCGGGAGATCAGCCAGTCCCGAAGGCGGTAGGTTACGGCGCGTTTTCCAAAGCCCTTTTCCTCGGCGTAGTCCGAGATCTTCGACATGGCCTCGCGGTTTCCAAGGCCGTCGAAGGGACCGGAGTTCACGCATACGCCGTCCTCCACATAGGCGTCCTCCATGGTCGATACCGACAGGGATTCGCCGGGGCGGTCGATTACGAGCTTTACCGGAATCCCGTATTTCTTCGCGAAGGCGAAGTCGCGCGTGTCGTGCGCCGGAACCGCCATGATCGCCCCTGTACCGTACTCCATCAGCACGAAGTTGCCGACGTAAAGCGGGACGATGTCGCCATTAAAGGGATTGATCACCTTGAGGCCGGTGTCCACGCCTTCCTTTTCCTTTTCGTCCGAAAGCCGGTCGACCAGCGGCTGCGACTTGAAGCGCTCGATGAATTCGCGGACCCTGGGGTCCCCGACTCGGTCCAGAAGTGAATGTTCGGGCGCAATGACCATAAAGGTAACGCCGAATACCGTATCCGGCCTGGTCGTATAGATGGGGAAATCCTCCCCGCTCTCGAGCCTGAATTTAACCGTAAGGCCGGTCGAACGCCCTATCCAGTTGCGCTGCATGGTCACGACCCGCTCGGGCCAGCCGTCGCCAAGCTCATCATGCCCTTTGAGCAGGTCCTCGGCGTAATCGGTAATCTTGAAGAACCATTGCTCCAGCTCCTTCTGCAAAACGTTCGACTCGCAGCGCCAGCACAGCCCGTCCACCACCTGTTCGTTGGCGAGCACCGTATTGCACGAAGGGCACCAGTTCACCGAGGCCTTCTTTTTATACGCCAGCCCCCTCTCGTACATCTTCAGAAAAACCCACTGGTTCCAGCGGTAATAATTGGGGTCGCAGGTGGCAAACTCCCTCGTCCAGTCGTATGACACCCCCAGCTTGCCGAACTGCTCCTTCATGTGGCCGATATTGTCGAGCGTCCAGCGGAACGGCGGGATGCCCTCCTTTATCGCCGCGTTCTCGGCCGGAAGCCCGAACGCGTCCCAGCCGATGGGGTGCAGTACGTTGTATCCGCGCATGCGCTTGAAGCGCGCCATGAGATCGCCTATGGAATAATTTCGTACATGGCCCATGTGAAGCCGGCCCGACGGATAGGGAAACATCTCCAGCAGATAATACTTTTTTCTGTCGGGGTCGCGCCGCGATTCGAATACCCTGTCATCCTCCCAGCGCTTCCGCCATTTGGATTCTATATCCTTGAATAAATATCCGCGCTCCGTCATGGAACACCTCACAGCTCAATATTTTGGCAATCTCTGATTATCAAGATTTTTCGCCCGCCTGAGGCGGGGGAAGCGCCAGCGCTGATTTTGCCGACTTTACAATTTATGGGATCTTAAAAGTTAATCTTTAGAGATTCCCTTTTGTCGCTTTAATTCTTTTTACGATGAATAAAAGTCAAGTACAATGCCGAAAAACGCGGGGTCAGCCTCGTTCGCGCCTCGTGTCCGTCAGGAATTGGTCGGTAGCCCACACGTCCAGAAGCCTGTTATAGGCCTGTATGATATCGCGATGCGTCAGCACGCCCGTCACAATGCGCTCATTCTCCGACTTCAACACCGGAATGGTCTCCAGATCGTATTCCTCGATTTTCTGCATGGCGAGCGACACGGGATCGTCCTCCGTAACCACCGGCACCTCGTCGATGACGTCCCCCGCGATCAATAGATCCGTGAGCTCATTCGACATGATGGCCTGCCTGACCTGCCGAAGGGATATCACGCCGGCGAGCTCCTTGCGGTCATCCAGCACGAACACATCGCCGTAGGTCGAGTGCATAAGGATTTTGGAAAGTTTCGCGAACGGAGTGCGATGGCTAACCGTGTCGAAGTCGGCCTTTCGCAGCTCTTTAACCTTGATCTTGCCCAGAAGATCCATCTCCCCCCGTCTGGAGACATCGATCCCCTCCTTCAGCAGTTCGAGCGCATAGGTGCTCCCGCGGTTTACGTAGATCACCACCAAATAGGATATAATGGAAACGAACATTAGCGGCAGTATGAAGTGATAGTCCCCAGTCACCTCGAACACCAGCAGGATGGAGGTCAGAGGGATGGAGTTGATTCCGGCGAGCACCCCTCCCATTCCGACCAGCGCGAAGACCACCGGGTCGAGCGACAGGGCGAACAGGGAGTTTAGCGTGAGCGCGAAGGAGTGGCCCATCAGAACGCCGATCATAAGCGATGGCGCGAAGGTCCCTCCGTAGGAGCCGGCCTCCAGGAACAGGGCCATGAATACGAGCTTGAGAAACAGGAGCGCCAGTACGAACGCGAGCGAATGGTGCCTGTTTAGGACCTCGTTAATGGTATTGTATCCTATGCCATAGAGCTCGTGGAAATGGAGAAGCGCTATTCCGAAAAGCGCGGCTACCGGGAGCAGCCGTACAAATTCGTTCCGCAGGCCGAGCTTTTTTGTTAAAAGAAATCCGGATGCGCGGCGGAGCTGAAAGAAGAGGAGCGAGACCACGCCGCACAGAATGGCCAGCATCAGGAAATACGGGAACTCGCCGACTTCTCCGGTAACGTACTGGGGTATCCTGAACACGTGCTTGTTCCCGTGCACCGCCCGGGAGAACACGTCCGCGACCACGGAGGAGATTACCAGCGCGCTCATCGCCTGGTTCTTGAGGTCGTTCAATAGGATCACCTCGATCCCGAAAAAGACCCCGGCTATCGGCGCATTGAACACGGCCGCGATGGCCGCGCCGGCGCCTGCCACCGTGTACATTCGCATCTCACGCTGGTTGAGCCGAAAGAACTGCGACATGAGCGAACCCAGGCCGCTACCCATCTTTGCGGCCGGCCCCTCGGGGCCAAGAGGGGCCCCTGAACCGATCGATATGATCGGAGCGAAAAAATGGAAGAGCGTTACCCTGAAAGGTATAAATCCGTTTCGAAGCAGCACGGCCTTGATGACGCTGGTTACATCGCGTTCCCTGGCCAGCGCGGGCAGGTAGCGCGTCATGGCCGCCACTATCAGAGCCCCTACGACCGGGAATACGAAGACCAGGTTTACATCCACCCCCAGGTAGGACCTCAGATTGAAGAATTCGAAGAAATGGCGTGTCCCTTCCAGCATCGAATGAAACGCGACCGCTCCGGCGCCGGCGAAGAGCCCCAGGACCACCGAGAATACGATATGAGAGATGTATTTGGAAATGTCGGTGCTGGTGTAGCGGGCCCTCAAGCCCCGCTGCGCCTTCCACAGCCCGGCCCAGTTAATGCGTCTTCTACCCGACATCATTCCACTGAAAGTATCTCCATTATTTCCCCGGGACCGGCGGCATTGATGATCTCGGCCCGCCTTTTTTCGTCCTTCAGGATGGACATTATTCTGGAAAGGAGCGTCAGGTAGTCCTTGTGCTGCCGGTCGCCTGCCGCGACCAGGATGATGAGGTTTACGGGCTTGCCGTCCATGGAATCGAAATCGATTCCGGCCCGCGATATTCCGATGGAGAAGGCGATATCCTTCACCGACTTGATCTTAGCGTGAGGAATGGCCAGGCCGAAACCTATCCCCGTGCTCATGATCTTCTCCCTTTCGACGAGGGCGGTTACCAGCTCGTCTATATCGGAGCAAACCTGTGCGCCATCGAAAAGCCTCGCGAGCTCCTCGATCGCCTTGTACTTGTTCCTGGCCCTTAGCCTTTTTATGAATTTCTCGTTCGTATACTCGCTGAGCTTTTCCATAGAATCCGCTGTACTCCATATAGTAATGCCCTATGCGCCACGCGCCGTCATACCGAATGCCTCTTCAACGAGCCGGGCGGCTGGAGAGAACGCATGCATATAATCTTCGCGCCCCTTGCCCCGCGCAAGCTCCCTGTCATTTTTATCATATATTTTGCGTAAATCCATAAGGAAAAAACTCCCACGGCGGCCCGGCTCATCCGCATCAATCGCCGGGTTGGACCGCCGTCTGAAAAATCCAGCCGAAGTATTTTCTAACATCCTCGACAGTCATTCCGTATCCCAGATAGAAGCCGTCAACCCATATCTCGAAATGCAGATGAGCGCCGTAGCGCTTTCCTTCGGCCTCTCCGAAAAGTCCGGAGTTTCCGACATGGCCAATCCGCTGCCCCCTGGATACCCTGGCCCCCTGTACGACCTTCCTGTCGATGGCCGACAGATGATTATAGGTCGTTACGACCCCGTTGCCGTGGTCCAGCCACACCTGTCTGCCGCCGAAAGAGCGAAGAACGAATGTGCGCGGATTGCTCCTGGTATATTCGGATTGTTCCCTCCACTGGCTTGGCGTCATCGGCTCGTAGCTCCAGTCCGCGCGGATGACGGTCCCTCCATCCGCCGCGTACACAGGGGTACTGAAATCAACCGGAACCTGCTCGTAGCTCCCCTCGGCGAAAGAATTATAGATATCCAGTCCCGCATGAATGCCCCCCCTGTACCCTCGTGGTGCGTTCGGATATGACGCGTCGTTCGGAGGGAGAAGGGCGTTTCTCACGGGAACGCACAGCCCCTTAAGCCTCCCATCGAAATATCTCAACGCGATCGATCCGACATAGCACTCCACCTCCGCTATCGCCGCCCTGCCGTCGACCATTGCGTCGGGAGGCGCCAGAATCCGGAAGGTACTTGCATCCACTCCCCCCAATTCCACAACTGCTCGGTCGGCGGACCCCGAGCGGTCTCCTAACAGCCTGGAGAATACGCCCCTGCGCTCTTTTCCGCCGAAATCGACGCGCTTGAAATCGAACCATTCGCCATTATGAAGGAACTGCACGACGCAATAGCGGAGCATGCGGTAGTTGTCCCTATAGCCCGGCACCACCACTATTCTGGTGAGCAGGCGCTTCGCGCCGAAATCGACCTGCAGCCATTGCGCCGAGTCGGACCTCGCGGACATCCACGAGCTCTCCGGATCGCTGTCGAGGGCCATAAGGCCCGAATTGCCAGGTCCATGGCTGGAGCTCACCTCCCAGCGAACCTTTTGCGCGGTATTTGAGCCGATTACGAAATAGTCATTGTTTTGCGCCCCTCCCCCCACCGGAAGCGCGCAGTAAACCAGAATTATGGACGCCAAGATCATGGTACGATTTTTCAAATTATTTATCATAAGCCCCACCCGCTCATCTCGAGCTCCATCCATTCGTCCACGGCTGGACGCTTTCTAAGGCTTGACTGCGCGTTCAAGCAGGGATAGTCTTAGCCCCCGGCACGGGCCGGTAAACAATTATTTCGAGGCTCACGATGGAAAAGCATATAGTAATCTTCTGCACCACGCCTTCGAGAGAGGTGGCGGTCGCCATTGCCGAATCGCTTGTCCCCGACCGGCTGGCCGCGTGCGCGAACGTAATCGGAGGAATATCGTCTTTCTATACCTGGAAAGGAGAGCTGTGCAGGGATGAGGAATGCCTCATGATAATAAAAACACGAGGAGAACTCTTCGGACGGCTCCGGGAACGCATAGAATCGCTACACCCATACGAGGTGCCGGAGATCATCGCACTGCCTATCGTGGAAGGGAACGCTCCATACCTGCAATGGATTGACGACTCGACCGGCTGAAGCGCCTTTTAAGGCCGGGCAAAAACCCTCGAGAACGGAAAACCCCAAAATACCCGGCGGGAGGCCTACAGGCACACGATATCTTCGAATTCGAGCGCCCTTTCATTGAAGAGGGCTCGCACGCGCTCCTCGAAGGCTCCCGCGAAACGCAGGCATACGCCGCAGTCCGAACTTAAGCGGCGCGGAACGGGGATCAGCTTTACGGGTATCCCCTCGGCCCGACACAGCTTCTCTCCCCGGAGCGCAAGGCTTGTAGAATGGAACAGCGCCACGCATTGTCCTTCATTCACCGGGCGCCTCCTTCGCTTACGATTACGCGCACCGCATCAATTGCCGCCCGGATCTCCTCCTCCGTGGTAAACAAACCCGCGCTTAAACGAACCGTGCCGTCCGGAAAGCTGCCCAGCGTATTGTGGGCCGCCGGGCTGCAGTGAAGCCCCACCCTGCAGAGAACTCCAAATTCCTCGTCGAGCCGTAGCCCGATCTCGTCCGGCGGGAGCGTATCTCCGGTAAAGGAAACCGTCGGCAGACGGCTGCCGCCAGAGCCGGAGAAAATGCGCAGGCCGTTGACCTCGGCAAGGCCCTCTGTCAGCACGTCGGCAAGCGCATCCTCCCGGCGGCGTATGGCCGTAACCCCGGTTTCGAGTATGAAGCGAACGCCCTCCAGAAGCCCCGCAATGCCCACGGTGTTGGGCGTGCCGCTCTCGTAGCGGTCCGGCAGAAAATCGGGCTGAGTCTCGTACTCTGAGCGGCTTCCGGTTCCGCCGAAGACTATAGGCCTCATTCGCTCGACCGGCACCCTCCCCCCAAGGACAAGCCCGCCAGTTCCCTGCGGCCCGTACAGGGCCTTGTGGCCGGTAAACGCCAGGAGATCGATGTTGTCTTCCGCCATATCTATCTCCACGCAACCGGCCGTCTGGGCCGCGTCAACAAGAAAGAGGGCCCCGGCCTCGCGCGCGGCGGCCCCCAGCGCGCGGACTGGCTGAATACAGCCATTGACGTTCGAGCCGTGGTTGACGACGACCATCGCGGTCCTCTCGGAAAGTGTTCGCCGCAGTTCATCCGGGTCGAGCAGGCCTTGAGAGGAGCATGGAACGGTCGCTACGCGGATACCGGAAGCCTCGAGGAAGCGAAGCGGTCTCATCACCGAATTATGCTCCATCCCGCTCGTCACGACCCTATCCCCGGCCGACAGAAGGCCCAGCAAGGCCTGGTTCAGCCCTACGGTTGCGTTGGCGGTAAAAATCACCCTTAGCGGATCGCGGATTTTGAAGAGAGAGGCAAGAGCCTCTCGCGCATCGTATATGGTTCGACCCGCCTCGACCGAAAGGCGGTGCCCCGACCGCCCCGGGTTTGCGCCGATCTCCCGCGCGAATTCGGTCATGGCATCGACGACCCGGGCTGGCTTGGGAAATGAGGTCGCCGCGTTATCGAGATAGATCATGGCGATAAAAAGCCTCCCCGAAAGCGAACGCGTCCGCCTTCCAGTGCGCCCATTTATTGCCTCTTCAGGGTTAACAGGAATTCACCCTCTTTTTCCTTTACCGAGACGGACCAACCCCTGTTCTCGGCCAGCCGCGTGACGTTCTCGCGCGCCGCGCCCGAGTCCACAAGCACATCGAGCACGCCCGATCCCATCGCCTCGATTTTTTTCTTCGTCTCGTAGACCGGCTGCGGGCACGAAAGCCCGCGCATATCCAGCTTATCCGCCATAGAATCCTCCTTCGATCACGCCTTCTGGCGCATGGTAAAACCGATTACAAGGCACACGACAAGCCCCGCAATCACCGAGGCCGGCCCCCAGAGTCCGGGACCTTCGGACGTGCTTGCCGCGGCGAAATTGTGCGCGAAAGCGGCCCCGACGATCATCCCCATCACAAAGATGGCGGCATCTCCATCGCCCTCCCCTGAAAGGAAGAGCTGTCTTCCGGGGCAACCCCCGGCAAGCGCGAAGGCGAGGCCCGAGAGCGCCATTCCGCCGAAATTCCAGGTGTGCGCGGTATGCGCCACCGGCTGACCGGCAAAACCGGGGTTGAATTGTCCGAACGCGTAATTGGTCGCGAACGCGCCCAGGACGAGCGCTACCACGCCCCACATCAGATGCATGTCCCCAATAAGAAGGACGTCTCGGAGCGCCCCCATGGTGCAAAAACGGGTGCGCTGCGCGAGGAAGCCGATGACGAGGGCGATTCCAAGTGAAATGAGAACCGGAGCGTGCTGGGAGCCCGGCCCCTTTGCGCTGAAAAACGGCGCAAAGCTGTCCGGCTCCGCATACAGCAATGCTTTCGAGGCGCCCCAAACGGTATTCCCAAGCAGGAGCAGCATAAGGGCGATCATCATCACCGGCATTATCCAGCCTGCGGAGGTATGGGTCTTTTTACTCGCACCGAGGCTGTAACCGTTCTTTATAAAAAATACCCCTATCGCGACACCGATGGCAAGCCCGGCAAGGCCGACGATTGCGTTTCCGTCGCCTCCCGAAAGGCGCAGCAATGCGCGCCAGGGGCAGCCAAGGAAGACCAGAGCCCCCAGCATGGCGAAGAACCCGAGTACGAAGCGCACCATGGGAGCCGAGCCGGACCGGGCACGGAACTCCCCGAAAGAGAGAGCGGCGATAAGAGCACCGAATATTAGGCCTATGATCTCGGGCCTGATGTATTGTGCCGCGGCCGCCCTGTGAAAGCCCAGGGCCCCTGCAATATCGCGCTCCATGCAGGCCACACAGATGCCCATGTTCGCGGGATTCCCCAATTTCTGCAGCAGTGCGGCCCCCATGCCTATTAGAAAGCCGGTCGCGATAATGGCTTTTCTTGAACCGAAAAAGTCCGCCAGTCCCTTCATAATCCTCCATCCTACCTTCAGTGAATAGAAATGCTCCTTAAGTCCGCGGGAGTAAAATTCATTCGACCGAGAACGACCCTAAAAATTGAAACTCGTGACAATCCAAATCCGGGGGCTGTCAAAATAAATCATTAGGCAATCTCTAAAAATTAGGTTTTCCCGCCCGCCGAAGACGGGCGGGAAAACCCAAGCGCTTAATTTGCCAGTAGTTGCAATTTATATGAATCTTAAAAATTTAACCTCTGGAAAATCCATTAATAATTACAATATTATAAATCATAAATATGAATAAATAGGCCAAGCATATTTTTTAAAAAACAAATTTTATTAATTAAATATTTGAACTATTGACCAATGTGTTCGAATGTGCTATCTTTATTGAATTCGCAAATACAATCGGGAACACGCAATGGCCGAAGGCGATACGGACAGGAAGCCGCGGACACATGAAATCCTACAGGCCGCGCAGGAGGCGTTCGCGCGGCACGGCTACAAGAAGACGACGATAGAAGACATCGCCGACAGGCTCGGCATGGTGAAGAGCGCGCTGTACTATTATTATCGCAATAAACAGGAGCTCTTCTTTGCCGTGCTCGAGCACGAAGTGGACCTATTCTTCACCAAAGTCCGGGGCCTGCTTTCAAGCGCCAATACCGTGGAGGAAAAGTTGATCGTCTATGCGAGCCACAGCAATAAGTTCCATCAGGACTTTCACAATCTTTACAACCTTACGGTCGATGAGATATTCCAGAACTTCGAGGACCTCATACGCATACGGAATATCTTTTTAAGCCAGAATATCCAGCTCATAATGGAGGTCCTCGAGTCGGACGACGGTAATCCCATTATGCCGCCCTCCAGGGCGGCCCGCCTGTTTATGGATATGCTTGGGGGGGTTTTACAGAGTTACCATTTGGAAAAACAAACGGTCCCGGAAAAAGACCTGATGGCGTTCATTTCAATTTTTTACAGAGGGCTTTATCGATGACATCCACGCGCCTTGCCCTTGCGGCTTTAATCTTTCCCGCCATGGCGGCCTCCGCTGTTTCCGCCGCGGAGACCTTATCCCTTCGCGAAGCGGTTCGCCTGGCCATCGAAAACAACAACAATTACAAAATATCCATCGAGGCCGTGGAGGAGAGCAGACAGAAGGTACGCGAGTCATGGGGAATGCTGTGGCCGACCCTTTCCACGGACGTCGCCTATACGCGCCAGGGCGCCGACGCGGGCTTCAGCTCGAATATCAAGGCCAACTACGACGTCAAGTTCATAAACGGCCAGATCGCGATTAACCCGGGCGTCTTTTACAACAGCCTCCTGGCCACCCGAAACGCGCATATCATAGCCGAAAACAACGTTCGAAAGCAGAGGAGCGAAACGGTGGTGCGCTCCATACAGTCATATTACAGGCTGCTCCTGGCCCGGGAAGCCGAAGCCATGCGCATGGAATCCCTCAAGGCGCTCGAGGAAAACCTAAAAACAGTGACGATAGGATACAACAAGGGAATTTTCTCCCGCCTGGACTATCTGCGCGCCCAGGTGGCTTTTTCCAATGAAAAGACCCAGTTCATAAACGCCGGCAACGACGCCCTTTCGGCCATGGCCGACCTTAACATTCAGATAGGGAACGATATCTTCATGCGCATAGAACCGGACCCGGCGGAGATGCAGATAGACAAGGCCCTTCTCGAGGCCCTGCCCTCCGATGCGGAGAGGGAGCGCAAGCTCCTCGTCTCCATGATAGGAGAGGCCCTGAAACACCGGCCTGAGGTCATCCAGATCAGAAAAACCAGGGAGATGAAGGAGGACATCGCCTCGGCGGCGGAGGCCATATATCTATGGCCAACGTTCTTCGTGAGCGGCAGTTACGGCACCTCAAAGACCGAAAGCTCGGACTCCGGTTCACCCCCTCCCACGAGCCCCGATCCATTGACCAACATGCTAAACCAGATGATATATGGAATGCGCGAGAATTTAGCGCCCTCCGGCTGGAACAAGTCGTGGAACGTTACGGTCGGCGCGACCTACCGCTGGGGTGCGCTTTCACCGCTCGACACATCGCACGCCAAAGCCAAGCAATCGCGCAGTTCCGCCAAACAGACCGAACACCAGATGGACGACTTTATAAAGGGCGTAAAGCTCGAGATACAGAGGGGCTACCTCAAGCTTAAAGCCGCCCATGTCTCCCTTTCGTCCCAGCAGGGCAACGTCGCAACTGCCGAAGAGGGGCTAAAGGCCGCCATTACCCAGTTTCGCAACGGCATAATCGACAACACCAAGCTTCTCGAGGCCAATGTCCAGCTTATCACCGCGCGGACGCTTTACATACAATCTCTTTACGATTTCCAGGTCGCGCGCGCCGAACTCAATCGCGCGATTGGGGTCGAATTCTTTCCGGTGCGTTGACAGGCTTCCAACGGAGAATACACGATGAAAAAGAGTACCAAACGAATACTCACCGCCATCCTGATCGTTATCCTGCTAATTGCGGGATACCGGGTCAGCAAGATCATTATAAACCGCATACAGGCCTCCCGGAAAACCGAGGAAACCAGGAAGATCCCCGTAAAGGCCGAGGCTGTGCGCCGTACCGACATGCAGAGCACCCTCAAACTGACCGGGGATATCATAGGCACCGAGGTCGTAAATGTCTTTCCTCCCGCCCCGGGTAAAATCGAGTCCATCTTGATCAAGGAGGGAAATTTCGTCCGCAAGGGGGCCGTGGTTTTCAAGATCGACAGGGATATCGTGGGCATGGAATACAATCTCGCGATCGTCGAGTCGCCCATAACCGGTCACGTAGGGAAGATCATGGTCGACCGCGGCATGACCGTCACCAATGCCACGCCCCTGGCCCAGATAGTCAACATGTCCTCGGTCGAAGCGGTCATACGCATCATGGAGGAGAATATCAATCGTGTGGACATTGGGATGCGCGCCCTCATTACCGTTGAATCTTTTCCTGGCCGTATCTTCTCCGGCCGCATCTACAAGAAGAGCGCCGTACTCGACCAGCTAAGCCGCACCCAGGAGGTGCGTATAAGGCTCGACAATCCCGGCATGAACCTCAAGCACGGCATGTTCGCGAATATCGAGATCGTGCTGAGCTCCAGACCCGGCGTGGTAGCGGCCCCTGTCGACGCCATCTTGAGCGGGCTTTCGGGCGAGTCGGATGTTTTCGTGGTGGAGGACGGCCGTGCGCATAAGCGGACGATAAGGACCGGCATAACGACCGGCCGCCTTACCGAGGTGACGAGCGGGTTAAGGGCGGGTGAGATAGTGGTGACTCTTGGCCAGGAGACCCTGGCCGACGGCGATGAGCTACTGGTATACCGCGAGGACGAGGGCCCGCCCGCCGTGGCGACACAGAAAAAGACCGGAGACTGACCATGAAAATAACAGAAATGTCCGTCAACCGGCCCATCACGGCCATGATGATCTTCGTTGCGCTCATCGTGCTCGGATACGTCGGCTTTTCCAAGATGCCCCTCGACCTCCTTCCCGATATCGAGTTTCCCATAGCGGCGGTCATAACCGAATATAAGGGAGTAGGCCCCAAAGAGATCGAGAGCACCGTCACCAGGCGGCTCGAGGAGTCACTTGCCGGAATCAACAACATCGACTACATCACCTCCACCTCCAAGGAGGGCATGTCGCTGATCGGCGTGCGCTTCATCTGGGGAACCGACATGTCCCTCGCCGTATCGGACATAAGGGAGCGCATAGATATCATCAAAAAATTCCTGCCCGAAGGAATTGAGACCCCTGTGGTTCTTAAATTCGACGTTTCGATGATGCCGATAATGGTCCTTTCGGTATCAGGAAGCAAGGACTCGAGCTACCTTCGCGAGTACGCCGAGGACAACCTGAAAAACCTGCTCGAACAGATCGACGGCGTCGCCTCGGCGGTGCCGATAGGCGGCCAGAAGCGCGAGGTAAGGGTTGAACTCGTCAAAAATCGCATGGAGGCCTACGACATCTCCATCGAAACCGTTGTCGGCATGGTGGGGCTGGAGAACATGAACGTGGCGGGCGGAGACATCAAATCGCCGCATCGCAAATATACCCTGCGCACCAAGGGCGAGTTCGAATCGCTGGAGGACATCCGAAACATGGTGGTGAGCGTAAAGAACGGCACCCCCATATACCTGAAGGATGTCGCTCGCGTATACGACGCCCCGGCGGAACGCAAGGAACTGGTCCGGCTGAATGGAGAGAACGGCGTCGTGATCCGGATGACAAAGCAGTCCGACAAGAACACGGTCATCGTCGCGCGGGACATCATGAAACAGCTCGAGGTGATACGGAAGACCCTCCCCCGGGGCATGGAAATCACCCCCATTTTCAACCAGGCCGAATACATAGAGCGCTCCATAGATAACGTGATCGACAGCGCCTGGCAGGGGGGGATAATAGCCATCCTCGTCGTATTCATTATGCTTCGAAACCTGCGCTCCGCGCTGATCCTCGGCCTCTCGATTCCGGTCTCCATTGTCGCCACCTTCATAGCCATGTATTACTTCGATATATCCCTGAACATGATGTCCATGGGAGGACTCGCCCTTGGCGTCGGCATGCTCATCGACAACTCTATCGTCATATTGGAAAACATCTTCCGTTTCAGGGAAAAGGGGGCGCGCCCCAACGAGGCGGCCAGGCTCGGTGCGGACGAGATGGCGATGGCCATCACCGCCTCCACCCTCACCAACCTGTGCGTTTTCATTCCCTTCTTCTTCACCACGGGGCTCGCCGGCCAGCTCTTCCGTCAGATGGCGCTTACGATCACCTTCTCGCAGCTCTGCTCTCTGGCGGTCGCTCTAACCCTCGTGCCCATGATGTCCGCCAGATTCATAAAGACCATCACCGTCCGCCACACCGGGAGGACCGCCTTTTTAAACGACCTCTTCTCGTGGAGCGAGGGCATGTTTACGCGCCTTGAACGCTTCTACGCCCTTACTATCCGCTGGGCCCTTGGCCATAGACGACGCGTGGTTTTATTCTCCGCCCTTGCGGTTGTCGCGGGTCTCGCCCTCATACCGCTCGCGGGCATGGAGTTCATGCCTGAGCAGGACCAGGAGCAGGTCGTCTTTACCGCCAAGCTGCCTATAGGCACAAACCTCGATACCACCGAAAGCGTCATGCGCATGGTTGAGGAAAGGGTGCTCAAGGTGGTTCGCCGCAACGAATACCGGGTGGTCAGCGTGCGCGCCGGATACGGCGAGGGCTTCGCGGCCGCCTTTGGCGAAACGACCGACCATACGGCCAAGATCGAGATGCGCCTGGTCTCGGTTTCCAAAAGGGATCGCTCCGAACACGATATCCGGGAGGCGGTTCGAAAGGCCGTAGCGGACGTACCGGGCGTCACCTTTAACTTCGCCGTTGAGGGCCAGGGGCTCTCCATGGGAGGCGGCCCTCAAATATCCATAGAGATATATGGCTACGATTTCGACCAGGCACAGGAATACAGCCAGCAGATTAAAAACGCGATCACCGGAATCCCCGGCCTCAAGGACGCCGAAATAAGCCGCGAGGAGGGCCTTCCCGAGCTCGTCATAGTGGTCAATCGCGAGAAGGCCTCCAAGATGGGCCTCAACGCCTCTTATGTCGCGAATCTCATCAAGGACAATGTGGCGGGCAAGATCGCATCGATATATCGCCATGAGGGCAAGGAATACGACATCTTCGTGCGCCTGCGGGAGGAGGACCGAAAAAGCCTCGACGACATCAAATCGCTCCTTGTCCGCACCCCGGTGGGCGCCTCGGTGCCGCTTGGCAACATCATCGAAGTCAGTTCATCCAGCGGCCCCACCACCATACAGCGGAAGAAGCAGGAGCGCGTAATATACATCAACTGCAAGGCCGTAGGCCGCGACCTCAACTCCGTGGCCAGGGACATACAGGCGAAAATCGACACCCTGCCCAAACCCCGGAATTTCTACGTCCAAATAGCCGGGGCGTTCAAAGACATGCAGGAATCCTTCAGGGACCTTGGGCTTGCGCTTCTCCTCGCCATAGTGCTGATATACATCATTATGGCCGCCCAGTTCGAATCATATCTGTATCCATTTATCATCATGTTTTCGGTCCCCACCCTCATCTTCGGCGTGATGATCTTTCTGTTCCTCACGGGAACCACCTTCAATGTCGTATCGTTCATGGGGATACTCATGCTTTCGGGAATTGTGGTCAACAACTCGATAGTGCTTGTGGACTATACAAACATCCTCAAGGCGCGGGGGCTTCCTACACGCGAGGCCCTTATGGAGGCCGGAAGCAAGAGGCTTCGGCCGATCCTCATGACCACGTTTACCACGATCCTTGCGCTTGTCCCGATGTCCCTGGGTCTGGGCGAGGGAGCGGAGCTTTCGGCGCCCCTGGCCCGCACGGTCATGGGGGGAATGAGCTCCTCGTTCATTTTCACGCTGCTTTTTGTGCCGGTGGTCTACTCCCTTTTCGAGGACCTCTCGGCGAGAGTAAAGAAGAGTTTTTCAGGGAGAGGTTAAACCAATGAACCTCATGTTCATCGTATACAGTAACGCCGTCGACGACGAGATGGTCGAGACGATACGCCGCGCCGCGGACGGATATACGCGCTTTCTGGGGGTACACGGGGAGGGACGAGGAGAACCCCATCTCGGTTCGCACATCTGGCCGGGGGTCAACAACTGTATAATGACGGTTGTCGACAAAAACCAGGAAAAGTCCCTGGTCGAAGAGATGCGGGACCTAAAGAAGCGGTTTCCCGGAGTGGGCATACACGCCTTTACCGTACCGCTCAAAACAATGTATTGAAAGCGAGCGGAGTCCATCAGGAGACGGGCAGGCGGCCCTGGGGGCGGTTCCCAACAAAAAATAAAAATTATTGACGCGCAAGCCTTCGGGTAGCAAGCTACCTGACGGCTATCGCAATACCAAACTATAGGAACGAGGAGCTGTCAAATGAAGAAAATAGGATATCTGGTAATGCTGACGATATTCTGCGCCTCATCGATCGCGCTCGCCAATCCCGAAATTCAAAAAAAGCACAAAGGCCATAAAAAGGACGGCAAGGTTATCAATTGCGCCTACTGCCACACCACCGCCAAAATCGAGAAAAAGAAGGGGTATGGAATCGCGCTCGTTAACAAGAACCCGCTGTGTATGGGAGCGGGATGCCATCCCTTGAAATAATCCGGGTCATTTCGGCCTGCCGGAAAAAGCATGTCCCCCGGGGGCATGCTTTTTTTATTTGACTCGCCGCCGGAAACGATATGTCATACCCAAGCTCGGAGACCGTACAAATCCAATGCCCGGAATTATAACGCACAGCAGGCTTTTTCACGAATCCCTTTCGTCCCTTCAAAGGACGAAAGACCCAACCCCGTACAACAGGTCCACACAGGCCCTTTTCGCCCCACCCGAACGGCGAAGGGCCGGTTTGTTCGGGGCGCTCGGGCCCGACATTTTCGACTACCTCCCCGTAAGACGCAGGGATTTCTTCGGAACCGGACTCACCATGCGGCTCCACTCCCCTTCGATGGCCGACAGCCTCTCCTCTCTTCTTTCCCGCACGCTTCTGGTCGGTGATTTCAACAACGAATGGTCGGCGACCCGCCGCGCCTATTGCTATGGGTACGTATCCCATCTTATCGGCGACGCTGTATTCCATCCCTTCGTATACTACTGGGCCGGTTTCCCCGACGGCGGCAGCCGCAGGGATATATTCCACTATCGGGAGCAGTTGCTCCTGTTCCAGTACAACATGGACTTGTTTTTTCAGTATCACTACAACAACCATGTATTCGAATTCAGCCTCGATGATTCGCTGCCGGTGGAACATACCCCATGGGGATTTCGGGTGCTCGACGGGAGGATAAAGAGCCTCCTCCTCGAGGTGCTGGCCGACTCGTGTCCCGCAGAGCTCCCCCGGTTGGCCCGTAAGACCCCGCCACAGCGCCAGGAGAATGCTCGATGGGGAAGAGGCCTTGTCGACTTGCTGCCGCACCTTATCGGAATAAGCTACCGGATCAAGCGCACGGGTAACGCGACAATCCGAAGGATTATGGATCGTATTAGGGTGCGGCGCAGACTCTTCCCGGACTATGTGACGCGCTACCCCGAGCCCAGGCGCATGAACCGTCACGCCTTGAACCTGCACCGCGAACGCTGGTTCCACCCGACCGGCGCCGCAGGCCTGCACTATGAATCGGTCGAGGACCTTTTCAAGATCGCGCGCGAGCGCACCGTCGCGGCCTGGGAACGGATGGAATCGGGCCTCTACACCGGTAAGGCCGACATAAACGCCATCATTTCGGAATTCATGGCCGATTCACACACCGGCGAGGCGGGCGCCGGCCCATCGTCACTTAGAATTAAAAAGCCGCTTCGAATGCGCCTGTAAGGCGGAGACACGGGTGCCCCCCCCCCTTAGGGCCTATTTTAGGTTCTTGATCAGCGAATTGAAGTGGAGACGCGCCAGCCTCTGGAGGTCCCCATGCGAGAGGCTTTTTAAAATCGACGCGTTCTCCACTATCTCCTTTCGGCCAGTCTCGGCGGCCACATAACGGATGAAATTAGCGGCTGCTATCCGGTGAGGGTTGGTGCTGTTGTAATCCAGGTAGGCATACAACACCGAAAGCCCCAGATACGGGTTCGCGTAGATCGTGCTCGACAGGGCCAGCTCCTCGCCCATCACCTGGTCGAAATAATTAAAGCTGTTGTTGAGTATCTTATGCGTCAGCTCGTGTATCTCGAAGAGCTTCCAGATCTCCCCGCGGATCGATTTGGAATTGTCGAACGCCTTCGCCAGACAGTACTTGATGTCCTCGCTTACCCGCGCTCCGACGAAAAACATGGAATCGACGTTCTCCCCCGAGAGTACGCGCCTGGCGATGATGTAATCATTCTGGACCTCCTCGGGGTTGATGTAGATCATGTCGAAGTAAAATGTCGAATTGCTGGTCGAGAACTCGTCGTAATAGATGAACGGGATAATGTTGTAAAAGCGCTCACTGGCGTTGAAAAGAGGGTGGCTGATGGTGAGCGGTTTTCGAGCGCCGAAAATGCAATAGTCGAGAAGTATCCTCTCATCTTCGCCTCCCCTTCCATCGCGAGAGAATCTGAGGATGATGTTCCGCTTTTCAAGCAGCTCGCTTAGCGAGTCGAGCGCACGATCGGAATACTTCTTAGGCTGCAGGTTGACGTTCAGAAGCTGTTCTGCGATGCGGTGGATCGCCGGGTCACGAAGGTTTTTCAGATAGGTGCGGTATTCCGCGATATGAAACCCGTCTTTCTGCATCTTCTCGACGGGAATGGTGTACTCCTGGATCATGTTCACGAAATGGGGGTTTTCATTGAAGAGGAGGACCACATACGCATACAGCTTTCCGTTCGGCGTCCTGATGTTGATGAAGCTCTGCGTGTATGAATACTCCTGGGAGCCGTCTCCGTGGACGTCCGCAAAGAGGATGGGGGATTGGAGAAATGATGTCCCCCCAAGCGACATGCCAATAGCGACGATCATTCCATACAACCATCCCCTGCTCACCACAGCCATACGCTCCTTGCCGCCGGACTTCTCCGTGGAGAAAGCGGCGCGATTCCCCATTTTTTAAGGCGGCCAGATTACACACCGTTGCCGAATACATCTGGATCAAATTTACACCGGTCGCGGACAGTCGGCAAGAGGAAAGAGCCTTTATTCTCTATTCTCTATGGAAATACGCCTTCAGTTCGTAGACGCCCGCTCCGAGGTTACGCTCCGTGTCGAGGCCGCATTTGTCAAGCAGACGCAATACCGGTTTATTCTCTATGAGGGCCTCCGCCGAAATATAGAAAAGCCCCTCCCTCCGCGCTATCAGGGCTAGGTGGGAGATTATTTCCGTCCCAACCCCGCGGTTCCTGTAATCGTCGCGCACCACCAGTGAAAGCTCCGCGCCATGATCCTGCTCCATGATCCGGTATTTTCCGATACCGAGAATGAACTCTCCGTCGCTTGTGAGCACCGTGCCCAGGATTACCGTTTCGTTCACGAAGTCGAGCCCGCTCAACCAGGATTCGATATCCCCATGACTCACGTCCCCAAGCAGGCGGCCGCGCACGCTCCTGTCCTGCAGGGAGCCGAAGAAGCCATTAAGCGAAGCGGCGTCCTCCGGCCGTGCCGGGCGAAGGAGCAGGCGATCTCCCGAGCGTGTAGTGCGGCGCGCCTCGAGGTGAGCCGGATACCATCCCTTCGTTCCAGGGATGCCGATCATGCCCTTCTCGACAACACCGAGCCTCTTCGCCTCATCCATCAGCCAAGGCCTGAAATCGGGATGGGCTATCGCAATAATGGAGATGGCCCGCTCGCGAAGGTTCTTTCCGTTTATATAGGCAATACCGTATTCGGTGACGATATAATGCACGTCTCCGCGATTGAGGGTAACGCCGGCCCCGGCGTCGATTACGGGCACCACGCGGGATACCTTCCCGCCCCTTGCCGTCGATTTCAACATCAGAATGCTCCGGCCGCCGGGGGCGAGCATGGCCCCCCTCATGAAATCGGCCTGGCCGCCGATTCCGCTGTAGTTGTAGGCGCCGAGGGATTCGGCGCTCCCCTGGCCGGACAGGTCAAGCTGCAGAACGGAATTTATCGCCGCGATGCCGCGAAGCCCGGAGATTATGAGTGGATTGTTCGTATATTCCACGGGATGAAAGGAGATGCTGGGATTGTCGTGTAGAAATTCATAGGTCGATCGCCTGCCCATGCAGAAGGTGGCGACGGTTTTACCCCTGTCGACCGTCTTCCTGGAATTGTTGATGGCGCCGCTTTTTATCAGCTCGACCAGGCCGTCGGACAAAAGTTCGGTGTGTACCCCGAGGTCCCTTTTATTGTGAAGATTGGCCATTATCGCGTTAGGAAGGCTCCCATATCCAACCTGTATAGTATCACCATCCAGTACCATCCGTGCCACCAAACGTCCAATGCGCTCCGAAACCTCGTCGGGCTCTCCAGAATCGTATTCAAGAAGCGGCTCGTCGTGGTGGAACAGGAAATCCACATCATCCACGCTTATAAAGGTGTCACCATGCACCCTCGGCATGAACGAATTGACCTGGGCCATTACAATCGACGCGTTCTCCACCGCCGCCTTTACGATATCGATGCTCACTCCAAGGCTCAGCATGCCGCTTGGGTCGGGCAGCGAGGTCTGAATGAGGGCCACGTCTATCTCGACGAGCCTGTGACGGAATAGCCGAGGGAGGCCGGAGAAAAAACCCGGCGTATAGTCCGCTTCGCCGTCGTTGACCTGCTCCCGTATGCTGTGCCCGATGAAGAACGAATTATACCGGAAATTCCTCTTCAGCCGCTCGTCCAGATATGGCGAGACGCCGAGCGTATACGTGTTTAGCGTCTCATCGTCCGGAAGAAAATCCGGGCTTGCCTCGGCGTACTCGGCGAGGGAGCGGACGAGAAAGCGCGGAACGGCGCAGGCCGTGGAAATGAATATGCGTGTGCCGCTTTTTATGTGGGAGAAAGCCCTTTCAAGAGAGGTGAATTTTTCGGGGTGTTCGGCTCGCAAATTATCTAGAATAGCGCGTTCGTCTTTATGATTACTATTGGTCATCTATCACCCCGGCGCCTCGATTGTCGCGGCAAGGGACCGTCCGCACTATATATTCTGCCCCTCCGTCGGAGCTTAGTCAAATGATTATTTACCGGTCTCAGCCCCCAGGGCCCGGTCCGCCACGCGCCCGACAAAGCCGATTCGCTCCTCGTCCCTTAGCATCGATTCGTACGATAGGCAAAAGGAGGCTCTCTCTCGCCCCTGGAGGCTGATGCGGGCCACGAGTTCCTGCGCGTTTTTTCTCCTGCAGTGGCCGGTTCTGGCGAACCTGCATTGCGATATGACTATCCGCCCCTCGAACCCGCTGGCGGGTTTTACGGAAGCCATTTTGGCCTTAAGCGCCGCCGCCAGCTCATCGAAAAATTTTTTGGCCGCGCCTTCGAGATGATCGTCCGAGAGGGAGGGATCGAAAACGAGAACGATCCTGGCCCCTCCCTGTGAAACCACCGTCTCCACCGGGGAGATGGGATCCCCCCAGGGGGTTTTAGCATCCATGGAAATCGTCCGCTCTTTGCCGTCGGCCGAGCGGTAATGCCGGGTCCCATCGAAATCGATTACAAGACTCCTCCCATCGGGAGCCTTTATCTCCCTCCTGCCGTCAGGGTACCGCTCTATTACCGTTCCGTCTTTCAACCGGGCCTTTTCCCTGTCCGGGTATTTATAAATGACGGTGCCGTCCGGCTTGGAGTATTCCTCTACTCCCGCATCCCTCTTCTTCAGTTCCGCGCCGAAGTAATCGAAATTCGTTACGGACTGGGCGCCCGCAGGGAGACGCAGGAGCATTAGGATGATGGTACCGCATGAAGACAGGCCTCGCACATTCATTTAATCCTCCCGATACAAGGGAACTACCCAAGCGCCCTGTGCCCGATATCCTTCCGGAAAAACGCCCCCTCGAACGATATCCTTCCGACGGCCTCGTATGCCGCGTCCCTCGCCTCGGCCAGCGTACTCCCGGTCGCCATCACGTTGAGCACCCTTCCCCCGGCCGTGTAGAGCTCATCGCCACGGCGCTCGGTTCCCGCGTGGAATACGATGGCCCCATCCGGTATGGCATCGAGGCCGGCTATGGGCCTGCCCTTTTCGTAATTCCCCGGATAGCCCCCGGAGGCCATCACGACCGTGATCGCGCTTTTCCGGGCGAAGCGTATATCGCAGCCGGAAAGGGCGCCGTCCACCGAAGCGTTGAAGAGCTCGCCCAGCCTGTTCTCCAGGAGCGGAAGAATGACCTGCGTCTCCGGATCGCCGAAACGCACGTTGAATTCGAGTACCCGGATATCGTCGCCTTTTATAATGAGGCCGGCGTATAGGATCCCCTTGAAGGGCGTTCCCTCTTTGCTCATGCCCTCGATCGTGGGCGCCAGCACCTCGCGGCGGACTCGTTCGAGCAGCTCCGCCGTCATCACCGGCGCAGGGGCGTACGCGCCCATGCCCCCGGTGTTAGGGCCCCGGTCCCCGTCATAGGCACGCTTGTGGTCCTGCGCCGCGACCAACGGAACGACGTTCCGCCCGTCGCATATCCCGAGGACCGATGCCTCCTCTCCGTCCAGGTATTCCTCCACAAGGACCCTCATCCCGTCGGCGACCATCGAGTCCACGAACGCCCGGGCCTCTTTTCTATTCTCCGGAATGCCCACGCCCTTTCCCGCCGCCAGGCCGTCAAGCTTTATCACCATGGGGAATGTGGAGGTGGAATCGATATGCCGGAGAAGCTCGTCGCGCGAGTCGAACTCGCGATAATCGCCGGTGGGAACGCCGCAGGCGCGCATGACCCTTTTCGCGAAGATTTTGCTTCCCTCCAGCATTGCCGCTCTTCGCGATGGTCCGAAGGTCCGTATTCCCCGCTCGTTTAGAAAATCGGAAATCCCCGCTGAGAGCGGAACCTCGGGGCCCACGACAACCATGTCCATTTTTTTCTCGGAACAGAAGCGGGCGATCCCTTCGAAGTCATCGATACCAATACGCACCCTGAAGCGCTCGTCGATACCGCCATTTCCGGGAAGTACGTATACCTCGTCCGCGCTTCCGTCTGTCATGAGTCTCCAGGCGATCGCGTGCTCGCGTCCCCCCGATCCTATTACGCAATAACGCATATATGCCCCCCGGGCCTCGTTTCAAACATGGCGGCGTTTACGGGCCGCGGCTCGCCGCCCAAGGATTGTATAAAAGTTTGGCGATGTCGTATTGGCAAGTAAAAATGCGGGTCAGCCGGACAAATACGCTCAGGATATTTTGGACCCGCGGAATATGAAAAGGGTGCGCCCCATTCGGATCTCGTCCCAGTCATAAAGGGGCCTGGGCCTGAGGAGCTTCCTGCCGTTTAAAAATGTGCCGTTGTCGGAGGCAAGGTCGAAGAGATAATAGGCCCCTTTCATTTCCCTGATGCGGGCGTGCTTCAGGGATACGGCGTCATCCTTGATGATGATGGCGTTCTCCTCGTCGCGGCCGATCGTTATCTCCTCCCAGTACATGGGGAATTTCTTTCCCGCTTCCGGGCCGTCCCGCTCGACCAGCCAGGCCTTCGCGTAGACGTATTCCGGGTCCCCGGTACCGATAAGCCGGTCCCGACGGCGCCGGGCCTCCTCGTCTCGTCTAAGAGCCCCCTCGAAATCCTCCACTATATAAGGTGTCTTCGTGCCCGGGATGAATCCTGCGGGCTCCGTCGCCGCTCGACGCATGGCCATAGTCCCCCTCCTCAGAAGGAGGATCACGCAGCCGAGTAAAAGAAGGACTATCGCAAGGATGAGAGCCGCCATAAGCGACTGTGGAAGGTTTTTAAGTCCGAGATCGATCCCCCCGCGCGGATAGGACACCTCCATCGAATCCCTGTCCCTTAGAGAATCGTAACGCAGTCGGACCTCGACCGGACGAGCGATACCGTCGGCAGGGGCCGTCGTACGGAAACGTACGTCGTAGCGACTCGTGTGGCCGCTTTTTAATACGCCGTAAAGGGAGTCGATGTTCCTCTCCTTGCAGCATCGAAGGTAGGATCCGCCCGTAAGCCTGGCGAGACGCTCCAGGCGACGGGACTCCCTGCCGGGTTTTACGGCCACTACGTGTACCGGAACGGAATTCTCCCTGGCCAGGGCGACCAGATCGCCGCTCTCCAGACCGCTTCCCTCGTCCTTACCGTCGGTGAATACCACCACCGCCCTGGGACCCACACCCTCCACACCCAGCAGATCGATAGAATCGTAAACGGCCGCGTACAGCTTCGTTTGTGAGCCGTGTGCCCGTATTCCATCGACGCAACGTGCGAGCTTTTCGCGGGCGGTGGTGAGCGGACAGTTGATCCTCACCTCGTCGTTAAACCGTACCACCGCGAAACTGTCCGAGGCCGCCGAGCCGTCGATCAGCCGCCTCGCCGCCTTTTTTACCATTTCCAGATCCGCGGCCTTTATGCTCCTGCTCGAGTCGATGGCGAGGACAAAACGCCCCGCTTCTTCCGACTCCACTCGCTTCACGCTCACAGTATTGACGCGAAAGCCGTCTTCGTACACCAGGAGGCCCTCGTCCGTGATGTCCGACGGGGCCCCTCGGCCACCGTTCGAAACGGCCACTTTCAGGAGAACGGTCGGAAACGCCGATGTATCGGTCGACAGTATTTTTACATACGGCCCCCCCAGCACGGGTGCGGCAAACAGCACGGCAAGGACCGCCGTAATAGTGGCGAGGAACGCAAGGCGCATCATTTGATTGAAGGCATTTGTCATGGCACGCTTCCGGTACGGGTACTATGCACAGTCTTATACTCTGTATATACTATCGGCCCCGGCATGGAATCGGTGGAGGTTTTTTCGCCTGGCGTGAAAGGCCTTTGGCCTTAGGGGCTGCCGCAGTCTCCCACCCCTCCTCTTAAAAGTTCCACCGCATGGGGTATGGCTCTTTCTATGACCTCGAGGTTTTCGCGCACCGCCTTGGGGCTTCCGGGCAGGTTGACGATCAGTGTGGAGCCTCGTATGCCCGCCACGGCGCGGGAGAGCATTGCGTGCGGAGTGATGGCAAGCGAACGCTGTCTCATGACCTCGGCAAAACCGGGGGCCGCCCTGTCGATGGCGTCCAGGGTCGCCTCCGGCGTCACATCGCGCGGAGCGAAGCCGGTGCCGCCGGTTGTCAGGATGAGGTCTACCCCCATCTTCGCAAAGGCGACGAGTTCATCCCTAATGCGCTCCCGTTCGTCGGGGACGATGGATTCGGCCACAACCGCGTGCCCCATCCGCCCGGCCCAGGCGCGTATCTCCGGACCGGCGAGGTCCGCGCGCTCGCCTCGCGAAGACCTGTCGCTTACCGTGATTATCCCCACTCGGACCATTTGACCCCCCTCACTCCACCTCGATGCTGACGATCCTGAATTCGCGGCCGCTGACTATGCTTATGTCAGCCGATCCGCACGAAGCGCATGAGAAGCGCCAGTCCTCCCTGGTGAAGCCGAATTCCGCGCCGCAGGATTTACAGCGCAACACCGCGGGCACCCTCTCAACGGACAGCTCGGCCTTTTCGGCTATGGTATCCTTGCTCACGAAATCGAAATAGGTCTGCATCCATTCGGGAATCAGATCTGAGATCTGGCCGACCTCCAGGTTTATCCTCACAACCCGTCGAGCGCCCCCGCGGCCGGCATAGTCCAAAACGATATCGAGTATGTTGCTCATTATGGAAAGCTCGTGCATTGAGGGCGCTTCCTATCCGGGTGTTTTGCCTAATTTTTCGGCCGCTTGGGCACGATATAGATGCTGAGACCGCCATGTTAATTTCAAGACAATTTCCCGGCGGCGACCAAAAGCAGGCATGAACCGCAGACATTATCTCGCCCGCCACGGCGCATACGTTGACTATCGAATCGCCGCGCTGGCAGGCGCCTCTCCGCGCGAAAAAACCGAGGTATCGCCTTACGGCGAAATGCTCGACTACCTCATGGACCACGCCGCTTTGCCGAAAGGCGTCCGGGGCGAGGCCCTCCGCGCTCTTCCCGAGCTTAAGGACCTTCTTTACAGATGGAACATCCTCGAAGACGGGGACCTTCTCGGATACGTGTATCAAGAACTCCAGGCCAGGGAGAAGCGAAAAAGGAACGGGTGCTATTTCACGCCGCGCGATATCGTGGATTACATCATATCGAAGGCCATGGCGGCCAATCCGGAATCCCATCCCCCCACAGTACTCGATCCCGCCTGCGGCTCCGGGCAGTTCCTCATCGCGGCCTACGCCCATTTCCGCGCCGGCGGCCGCAAACGCGCACCGGGCGAGGTCGATGCCGAAAGCCTCCTTCCCAGGCTTTACGGCATGGATTCCGACCCCTTTGCCGCCCAAATTTGCAGGTGGAACCTCTCCAGGATAAGCGGCGTGGACGAATCACGAATTCACAACATATACAATAATAATTATTTGTTCACTCATGACGCCCCAGTCAATCCTTTTCCGAAACACGGCTTCGACGCCGTTATCGGAAACCCGCCATGGGGCTCCGGCCTCAGCCCCGAAGAGCGGCGCATGTCGCGCGAGCTCTACGTCTCCGCGCGCTCCGGCATCAACTCCTTTACGCTTTTCATAGAGCGCACCGCTTCGCTTCTCACACGGCGAGGAGTGATGGCCTTCCTGCTGCCCCAGGCCTATCTCAACATCGGGGCCCACAGCGCCTCCAGGCGGCACGTTCTCGAACACATGCGCATACTGGACATAGCCTCCTGGGGCGAGCGCTTCAGGGGCGTGTTCGCGCCGGCCGTCTCACTCGTCGCGGCGCGGGAAGACTCACCCTCCGCTCTCGAGCGTCACATAATCCGGGTCTCCTCCCCGGCCGAAAAGGGAACCGGCACCGCTGCCCTCATACCCCAGGCCCATTACCTCTCCACCCCCCGGAATATATTCAACATCCACTATACCAGGCGCGCGGTGGAGTTGATAAGCCGCATGGAGGAGCGGGAATGCCGCTCTCTGAAGGGGGCCGCCAGATTTTTTCTCGGCGTTGTCACCGGCGACAACCCCCGCCACCTGCGCAAGGGCCGATCCGGCGAAGCGCCCGACCCGATCATAATCGGCCGCGACCTGTCCCAGTACAGGATCGACTTCAGCGGACACCACTTCAAGTACGACCCCTCCGCCCTTCAGCAGGTGGCGCCGCGCGAGTTATACCTCAACAAGCGGAAGCTCCTTTATCGATTCATAGGGAGGCGCCTGGTCTTTGCACTCGACACGGAGGGCCGTTTTTCCCTGAACAACGTGAACGCGCTCATACCGGAGGACCCTGCACTCGAGCCGGAATATCTACTGGCGCTTCTCAATTCGCGGCTGATGCAGTACTATTACGAGAAGAACTTCTTCACGGTGAAGGTGCTAAGGGGGAACCTGGAGCGCCTGCCGCTGTGCCAGGCAGACGGCGCCACCCGCAGGCGAATCCGCACCCTGGTCCGAACGGTGATGGACTCGCCTTGCTCGCCCGCCGGTAAACGGGCCAGGGAGAGCATAGAGGACATGGTGTTCAGCATGTACGGCATCGGTGGCGCGGAGGCCGCCCGAATCAGCGAGGCCGTGGCGCAAGCTCCCGGGGCGTGAGCGCGGGGAATACCAGCACGAGATCGATCGAATCGTCGTTTCCGTCGTCCGCTACCGCAATGCCGAGGTTTCGATACAGGTACATCGTGCTCGTGCGCCTGGCAAGGCGCTCCAGGCCGGCGTTACCGTAGTTGAAGATAAACGACTCCACCCCGGAGGATATGTTCACGGCGTCCGTAGTGACCCGGGCGCTGTCGTAACCGGCGACGGCCACCACCTCCCCCCCGAGCAGGAACACCGTAAAGCGCCCATAGGTGTAGTGAAAGATCCTGTCGAAGCGGACCGACGGCCCCTCTTCGTATCCGAAGATATCCCCGAAAAGCAGCCGCACCGACCCGGGCGCCGCGATGCGGTCGGGCGCGCCACGGTCCCTTTGGAGCGAGGAGGCCTGCTCGCCCAGAAGCACCCTCTCGGCGCCGAAACCAGGGGCCACCAGGGACGGATCGTTCTTTATCCGCACGGCCATCTCCTCCGGCGGGGCCAGACCCGCACATACGAGAAGGATGGCGCACGCAACAGCCCTGTGATGCATCAACAAACCCCCCAGCGCATTCAAGATGCGCGCCGCCATATTATGTCTCATTCTTCCACTCACACCCAAGGCGCTCCGCCTCCCGCTTTATAGCCGGATAGCGGCGCGGGCGGGAGTTTGGCGTTGCGCCGAGCTTTTCAACGACCACTCCGGGCCCCCCCGGGACAATCCGACCCCTAAGCGACGAGGCTTGGTCGGCGAGCGCATCCACGAGTTCCTCGCCGCCTCGCCTGGAATAGATATACAAGCGACCCCCAATTTTTAAAAGCGGCAGGGCCATCTCCAGAACCACATAGACGGGGCCGAAGGCCCGGCTGAAGACCATGTCGAGCGAACCCCTCCACCGCTCTACACGGGCCATCTCCTCCACCCGTTTGCACTCCACCGTCAGATTCGCAATCGAGAGCCCCCTGATTGCGCTCTCCATGAATTCCGCCCTCTTTGCCTGCGCCTCGATAAGCACGCCGAAAGCGTCGGGCCTTGCGAGCGCAAGCGGAATGCCCGGAACGCCCGGGCCCGAGCCGATATCCGCGTATCGTGTTCCACGTGGAACATTCAGTCGCGCCAGGGGCTCGAGGCTTTCGACTACAAGCGTTTCTACGGCCTCCGTCAGGGTCGAGCATCCGGTGAGGTTTTGCCTGGTGTTTGCCTCGAGCACCATGGCCGCGTAGCGCACCATGAGGGCCGGGGCCCCTTTTCCAAGCTCCACGCCCGAGCGCCCCGCCCAGGAGAGCAGCCTGTTCTGTTCCACGTGGAACATTGCGCCGTCGGCGAGTTCCTCCGCCCTATTCACCTCTGCAGGCCCCCGTCCTCGCCCTCGCCTCACGACGCGACAGGGCCTCCAGCCTCACCGCGACAAGGGATATGTCCGAGGGATCCACTCCCGAGATCCGCGAAGCCTGCCCTATGGTTTCGGGCCTTATTCTCTCGAGCTTCTCCCTCGCCTCGTTTTTAAGCCCCGACACGCCGGCATAATCGAACGATTCGGGTATTCTTCTGGACTCCATTCGCTTCATCTTTTTTATTCTCTCCAGGTCGCGCTCTATATAGCCCTCGTATTTAATCTGCATCTCCGCTATCGCGGCCATTTCCTCGTCCATTTCCAGGCCCGCCTCCTCCAGAATGTCCGCAATCCGTATCTCCGGCCGCTTTAAAAGCCTCCCCGCCGTCATTCTCGCCGCGAGCTTTTCCCCCTCCCTTCCCGATGCGCCAAGCCTGTCTTTGATCCGCCCGTCCACAGCGATGAGCCGTGATGACAGATCCAGCACGAGTTCGTCGGCTCGCCGGTATTTTTCAAGCATGCGCTCGTGCCTCTCCGCATCGATCAGCCCGTTTTCGAGTCCGTAGCCCATAAGCCGCCTGTCCGCGTTGTCCTGCCTTAGTATAAGCCGGTGTTCGGCCCTCGATGTGAACATTCTGTATGGCTCTTCGGCGCCCTTGGTGATGAGATCGTCAATGAGAACCCCGAGATAGGCCTCGTGGCGTCCGAGCACGAAAGGCCCCATCCCCTTTATTTTCCGCACGGCGTTTATTGCGGCCCATAGCCCCTGCCCCGCCGCCTCCTCGTAGCCGGATGTCCCGTTTATCTGGCCCGCGTGGTAGAGTCCCTTCACCCGTCTTGTTTCGAGCGTGCTCTTTAACTCCCCCGGCGGCACGAAATCGTATTCCACCGCGTAGGCCGGCCTCATGGTCCTGGCGTTCTCGAGGCCGGGAACCGTACGCATCATCTCGAGCTGAACGTCCTCCGGCAGCGAGCTCGAGAAGCCGTTTATATATATTTCTTTTGTATCCAGCCCCTCCGGCTCCAGAAACAACTGGTGGGAGGATTTCCCGGCGAAGCGGACCACCTTGTCCTCTATGGACGGGCAATAGCGGGCCCCTATCCCCTTTATCTTCCCTCCATAGAGCGGCGAGCGGTGTAGGTTCTTTCGTATTAATTCGTGCGTCTCTTCGGTCGTGTTCGTCACCCAGCATGGCACCTGGGGCCTTTCGAGCGAGAGGGTTTCGAACGAGAACGGAGAAGGCCTCTCGTCGGGCATCTGGACCTGGCATCTGGAAAAGTCTATGGAGTCCGCGTTAACGCGGGGCGGAGTCCCTGTCTTTAGCCTTAGCACCGGAAATCCCAGTTCCCTCAGCGAATCGGAGAGCTCCTCCGAGGAGAAGTCTCCAAGCCTGCCGCACCGTTCGCTGTATTCGCCTATGTGGATCAGGCCCTTCAGGAAGGTCCCGGTGCATATTATTACGGCCCCTGTATGGTGCTCTTGCCCGCGCACGGTAATCACGCCACGCGCCCTTCCGTTCTCCACGAGGATTCCCCTGGCGATGTCCTGAATCAGCGTTATGCCTTTTTCGGACTCTATGGCCGCTCTCATCCTCCGCTGGTAGGCCCTTTTATCCGCCTGGGCCCTCGGCGCCCACACGGCCGGCCCCTTGCTCCTGTTCAGCATTTTAAAGTGAATCCCGGTCTCGTCGATCGCCCTCGCCATCTCTCCGCCAAGAGCGTCTATCTCGCGCACCAGGTGACCCTTTGCGAGCCCGCCGATTGCGGGGTTGCAGCTCATCTGGCATATCGTGTCGAGATTGCCCGTCAGTAGTAGCGTCGAGCAGCCCATGCGCGAAGAGGCCAGCGCTGCTTCGGCGCCGGCGTGTCCCGCCCCTACCACTATTATGTCGAACCTTCTAATCATCGTTTTCTCGTCCCCTTGGGCAATCCGTGCACTGTCCATTCTCCTTTAGGACCGATAGCGAAAAATTGCCCAATCCCTTCGACCCGTTTCTATCGCGCGGACTGTCGGGATAATGTGACATAATTTTATATCATGAATTCGGTGTTCAAACGGGGCATCATGGCCCCGTCACATCCAGTATACAACATTTTTCCTGATGCGATAATTTTTTAGTATCGCGTAACCTAGGCCGGTGATATGCTGGGCGGGCCGTATAGAGAAATCCACCCGCGGACCCGTTTGGAATTCAGGGGATTCGCGTAAGGATTAACTAAGCCGAGGAGCGCGCGCCGTGGCCTCTTATCCGCCAAAACTCATCGACCGTCTTTTCGTGCGGCGGGGGGACATCACCCTGGAACGCGTCGACGCCATAGTCAACGCAGCCAACCCCTCGCTTCTCGGCGGAGGCGGAGTCGATGGAGCCATACACCGGGCCGCGGGGCCGGGGCTGCTCGATGAGTGCCGGCGAATAGGCGGCTGCAATCCAGGTGAAGCGCGGATAACCGGGGCCTATAATCTGAGCGCCCGGCACATAATCCACACCCCTGGCCCTGTTTACAGGGGCGGCTCCTCGGGGGAGCGGGAAATCCTCCGCGCCTCTTACGCCAACTCTATGACCCTGGTAAAGGAATATTCCCTTCGCTCCGTGGCCTTTCCGGCCATCTCTACCGGGGTGTATGGATACCCGGCAGCCGATGCCTGCGAGGTGGCGGTTAGGACGGTGCTCGATTTTATGCTCGACACCGGATATCTGGCTGATGTATATTTCATTTTATATGACTCTATAAATTATACTATATATAATAATTTTATTGAATCGCTACGTTAACCTCGGGCTCCGCTCTGGCCCGGCCGGGACCCCGGCGGACGCCGTTTCGCCACGGCCGCCCTCCCGGGCGTTTACAGCCATTATGAACCAACCGGAGAATCGAAGATGGACTTCTGCTCGCTCCTCAAATCGTCTTCACGTAAATTCAATTCCATCGTCTGCCTGGGGCTCGATCCGGTACTCGACTCCATACCCCTCGATAAGGGAAGCCCGGGTGAGCGCATACGCTCATTCTACGAGACTATGCTAAATACCATGGCGCGGCGCAACATCATGCCTGCCGCCGTTAAGCCCAACTACGCGTTCTACGCGCAGTACGGCCTCGAGGGTATCGGCGCGCTCACGACGGTTATCGACGTTTGCAGGGGGCTGGGCCTTCCGGTGATTCTCGATGTCAAGCGCGGGGACATAGGCGCAACGGCCGAGGCCTATGCCCGCGAGGCTTATGACTTTTTCAAAGCGGATGCCGTAACGCTCTCCCCGTTTCTTGGTTTCGATTCCATAGGGCCGTTCTTCTCGCTTTACCCTGAAAAGGGCGCCTATATCCTCAACAAGACCTCCAACAGGAGTTCCGGCGAGCTGCAGGACCTCATAGTCGACGGCGAACCCCTGCACCAGCGCCTATCGAGGAAGATCGTAGAATGGCACCGCCCCGGGATGGGCGCCGTGGTCGGCGCCACCTATCCCGGGGAACTTTCGGGCATTTGCGGAATTTTTATCGAATCCGGCCTGGAGGTCCCGCTTCTCATACCCGGAATCGGATCGCAGGGCGGCAGCGTCGAGGCGGTATGCAGAGCGCTCGGACGGCACCCGGACCCTTCCATACACAGGATCAACTCGTCGAGCGCGATCAACTACGCCTATCGCCAGAGACCGGAGCTGCGCTTCGACGACGCGGCAGCCGTCGCGCTGTCCGATCTGAACGAGGAGGTGCGCTCGTTCCCGGGCATCCTGGAGGGGGGCGCTTGAAGGATACGAGGGGAAATCGTAAAACAGTACTGGTAGTGGCGAACCTTCAGGAGGACGTCGCCCTCATCTGTGATGCGCTTAGCGACATCGATTACGATTATGTCACGGCGCATACCGGCATAGAGGCCCTCGGCGCCATAACATACCAGCTCCCACATATTATCATATCGGAGATCGACCTCCCCGAACTCAACGGTTACGAGCTGTGCCGAAAGATCCGCACCGGCATAAAGACCCGCCTCATTCCCTTCGTCTTCATCGCGCCGTCGGACCGCGTCGACGACCGCATCGCGGCGCTCCAGACCGGAGCGGACGCATATCTGGCAAAGCCGTTCAACTCCGAAGAGCTGCGCGCGATTGTCCGCTCTAAAGTGAATAGCTTCGATGAATTATACCAGCTCTCGATAACCGACGAATTGACGCGGCTCTACAACCGCCGGGAATTCCTCAAGCGTTTCGCGGGTGAGCTCGAAAACCCGAATACCCTTATCGTCTCACTCTGCATATTGGACCTGGATTATTTCAAGAAGGTAAACGACACCTACGGCCATCAGACCGGCGATCTGGTTCTCATGAAGCTTGCGGAGATTCTTAAAACCCGGACATCCGATAACTTCTTCCCGGCACGATTCGGGGGGGAGGAGTTCGTGATACTGCTGCCCGGCACGACAGCCGCCTCAGCCGCGGCCGTTATGGATTCCCTTCGGGATGAGCTTAAGGCCACCCATTTCCGGCAGGCGGGCTCCATGGAGGTGTTTCATATCACCTTCAGCGCCGGCATAGCCGAATATCCAGCCATGGCCTCGACGATCTCCGAGCTGCTCTCACGCGCCGACCAGGCCCTCTACGCGGCGAAAAACGATGGCAGGGCGCGCACCTATATATTCCGGCCCATAATGGCGCGAAACGACCGTTTCTGGGAATACCTGAAAACCCGCAAGGGCACGTTCTTCGAGGCCCCTTTCAACGAGCCCGTATCGAAGCTCCCCTACCTTCCGCATACTCTCGAGCAGATAATCAATCTCGATTATGAGGTTCGAAGCATCGGGGTGCTCATCATCAGGCTCCAGCCCCTTTTCGACCTCCGCTCCCTCCGCGGACAGCGGAACATCGATTACGATATCGAAAATTTGCGTTTTACCATTGGCTGGGCCTGCGAGAGCAACTTCCCCTCCGACACCTACCTCGCCGCTACGAGCTTCTTCTCACACGAAATGATAGCCTTCTTCCCAAGCATCGTCGATTTTTCCTACAATCCCGAGAAGTTCAGAGGCCTCTGCCGGGACATCTCAATGGACTTTTTCATTTTTATCCTCAATTACTTCTTCGATATTTATTTTTCCGGAGACGTCATCTACCTGGAAAAGGGAAGGCCGCGCGTTCTGCTGGAAGAGATTGAGAAGATCCGCGACAGGATGTACCTGCTTGACAACAAGCGTGACTTCTTCGTAAACATATTCGACGAGATGCGAAGCGCCCTCAACGACTCTTCCCCCCTGAAAGGCATTCTCGAGATCAAGAGCTTTTATGACTTCTTTTCGATGGAGCCGACTTATCATTACTTCACATCCTCCAACTTCATCATCAAGGCTGACTTCACAGAGCTCTTGCTTCATGAAAGCATAAGGTGTACCGACGATTTCGAGAGGTTCACGAGGCTGTTCGCCGAGAGTTTCGCGGAGGAGCTGGAATGCCCGCTTCTCATTCCCTGGGTCTCCGCGGTAGAACTTGACGAGTACGCCCGGATGCTGCATGCGGCCTTGCCGGACTGGGATATCATCCTTATGCTAAACGAGAGCGTTCTGGAGTCCATGCCCACAGAGCTTCTCATCGGAATCGCCACCGATCTACCCGATAACGTATCGCTCGGAATCGACAACTGCTATATCGGAAACGACATCCTGAACATACTCTCCACGGTCGATCTCCGTGTCCTCTGCTTCTCCGAAAATATCATCCGGAACATTCACCTTTTCCCCGAGCGCATTAAGATCATAAACGGGCTCAAGCTCTTCGCCGATGAGCTCGGGATTCCCGTCATGGTTCGAAACATACTTCTTGAGGACGAGTTCCAGATACTAAAGGACCTCAGGATCCCTCATGCCGCGGGTCCCTATATCGTCAACATGCGCCTGGGGTCCTGATCCCCGCCCTGCCTGAGATCATCCCCAGCGTATCTTTTTGTTGCCCTGATACGGGTCATTTCGTATCATATTCCAGCCTTAATCGCCAAAATAGAAACGAGCCATGCACTATACCTTGCCCTCGAGGGCAATAATAAACATTCTTCTGCCGGACATCGATGATTGGATCGGCGACGCAATTGCCGCCTTCTCCCCTCTGGTGTCGGCGGATCCGTTCGATCCTCGGATGAAAACAATTTTTACGCTGCTTATATCCTCCGGAGACCTCCGCCTTTCGGCACCCCTCTCGTCAACTGGAATCTCCGACCGGACGAGGAGGCGCATACATTCCCGCTCCGGCGTGATCGATGCCGCCGTCTCTCTACTCCTGTGCCTCGTTTCCGGAAGGCCCGCCTCGGCCAAAATTGTCGCGGCCGATACTGGAGGCGGAAGCTCTCCTGAATTTATTGTCGACCTTTCCCTCGCCGGCGGGGGTTTTCTTCGAATCGGCATCCCTTTAGAATTCTTTCGAGCCTTCATGGGAATACCGGTCGATCCCTCCGATCCGATGTCCGTGGAGCGGGAAATCGCATCCTTCTTTGTCGGACATCGGTCGTGCTTCCCCCGCGTCGGCTCGCTTGTGGACTGCCTCTCTCCGCGTGAACTCGAGGAACTTTTCCATTTACTTCGCCTCCGCGGACTTCTCTCGTCATATCAGACAGTCCTTCTTCTCCGGGCCTTTCCCGACAAGGCCGACAGAATCGAATCCGCGCTGCCGGCCTCGCTTGTGAGGGAGGGGCGCGAGCTTGTCGCGTCTCGAAGGCTCTTCATCAACCGGCGCGACCTCGCCGGAGGCGTCTATTCCCTGGAGGATGCCGTTTTCAGGCTGCTCAATGAGCCTGAGCCCCCGGGGCCGTTGCGCCCTTTTCGCGGGCTGCGCGCCGTCATCTCTAGTCTTCGGCTCAGGCGCTCTCTTCCGGAAGGCGATTTTTGGTCTTTCTGCGCAAGTATGGCCGCAAGCGGGGAACTGTATGAGGCGATCGGGCTCTGCGGTGAGCGGACATCCCGAATCGCCTTTTCCGGGGCCCCCGACTATTTCTCAGACGCGCTGAGGGCCTGTGTTTCCAGCCGGGCCTCGATCGAGCTGCTTTCCGCCGATCCGGGAGGAATAGGCGCACAGGAGTCGCTCGAGGCGAGGATCCGGTTCGCCTCCGCGCTTAGAAGGGCCCGTGTTCGGCGCATCTCCCGTGGACGCGCCGATATCGCTTTCCTGCTTTCCCGTCTCGAAAGAGCTGCCGACTTCGACACGCTGCTCGTGGAATCCGGCTGGTTTCGCGTCGCGACCGCACTAAAGGGGGTTGCATTCGAAACTCGAAGGAGGTTCCTGGAGGGCATAGCGCTTCCCGCGCGTTATCTCATAGAGGACATGCTCGATGGAACGATAAACCCCGACATTCTTCACGACGAATCCGGCATCCGGGCCGCTGGCGATACTCTCGCGGACCGCATACTCGAACTCGTTGAGAGCGGGGCTATTCGTTTTTCGGCATAGTGCCGTCGGTCTTGTCCTTTAAATAAGCGCCGATTCTCTCTATCCCTTCCCTTAGCTCATCGTACTGAGAAACGGTAAGCGCTATCCCCTTCTGGGTGGGTTTGTAAACCGCATTTCCCTTGTCGTCAAAAGCCTGGAACCAAATGCGGATATTGATGAGCTCCCTTCCCTTGAATTCGGAAATCTCTATCCTGATGATCTCGTTTCCAGATTTCTGAATATCCTTAATAAGCACGCTCATTGTGAACTCTCCGATAATATTGATAGCCGCCTGATTTTTTGAACGACCGCAGATGCTATTATCCCATGCCCCTTTTCGTTCGGATAGGTTTCGCATTCGTCGAAAAGCGCCCCGGCGTCCCCACTGCCTGATGCCAGATATGACATCCACCACAGGTGTACAGCTATGTATCCGCATCTCAGATCCATTGAGACCTCGCGGATGGCCCTGTAATATATGGATGCCGCGTCCATCACAGAGGGCTCCGAAAATGTCTGCGAGGTCAATAACAATATCCGCGGATCGAAGCGCTCTCTGGCGAGTCGTATCAATTGCACGAGGTTTTCCTTGAACTCGGAACGGTAGACCGGGTGGTACATGTCATCCACGCCGAAGTGAAGAAGGAGCATATCCGGCCGCAGCGGTTCTATGTCATCGAGGTAGGTCCTTAGCGCGTCGAAACTGGTCTCCCCCTTCCGCGAGCGGTTCACCACCTCTATGCCGTCTTTCGCGAGCTCCCCGGATATCATTGAGGCATAGGAGACCGGCGTCCCCACCCCGGCCGCTATGCCTCCTCCGCGTATGAGCAGCCTTTTCATTCATAGCCTCCCAATATCTTTGTAGCGTTCTACGGTATGGTGGCGGTGTGGATATTCATATTTTTCCGTAACCATGCCCGGTCGCGCTTGCTTTTGACAAAAAAATATGCTTTATTATATTCCACGGTCGTCTTATTCTTCTTTGCGCCGCAAGGGCGGGGCCATGTGGTACAGGCCGGCCAAACCAGGATTCAGGAGATCGTCCATGAAGCTCATATCTCTCATATTTGTCTTCCTGTTTCAATGTTTTTTCTGTGTTTCACTTTTTGCCGAAAAAGTGATCGGCGTGTCCTCCTTCAGCAATCTCACCATGGACAAATCGATCGCCTGGCTCGAGATCGGGCTGGCGGACTCGATCTCGTACAAGCTTAAAAACGTGCAGGATTACATCGTCATCGACCGTGTCAATGTCGACAAGGTCCTTGGCGAGGTCCAGCTGGGACAGTCGGGAGTGCTCGACGAGAACAAGGCGAAAAAGGCCGGCAAGGCCCTTGGCGCCGACATAATCGTCGTCGGCAATTACGTAAAGAGCGGGAACAGGGTCCGCATCAACGCAAAACTCGTGGAGGTAGAAAGCCACAAGATCCTCAAGCAGGTGCAATCCGACGGAGTTATTGACAATATCTTCGAGCTTCAGGACGAGATCGCTCTGAAAATCATAAACCAGACGAATATCGCCATCACGCAGGACGTAAAAAATCGCATCACACAGAATTTTACGAGCAACGTCAGCGCCTACGAGTATTACGTAAAGGGGCAGGAATTCGTGCTCAACAAGCTTAATTACGTCAAGGCCATCGAGATGTTCAACAAGGCTATAGGGATAGACTCCAATTACAGCCTTGCGTATGCCGGCCTTGGCAAGGCGTATTCCCTTCGTTATTGGGAGCTCCGTAACTACGCGAACAAGATCGACGCCTCGCTTATAGAGAATTCCTTTAAATACAGTAAAAAGGCGCTCGAGATAAGTCCCAATCTCGACGAGGCGCACCTTTCCGTCGCTCGCTATTATCAGGAAGCCGATGAAAATAAGTATCCCAATAAATGGAAACTCTGCGAGGATGAGACACGAAAGGCGCTCGATATCAATCCAAACAACTCCGAAGCCTATTTTCTTCTCAGCAGGATTTACGGTTATGATGACGCCAAGGAGGAGGAATATCTTCTCAAGGCCATACACCTCAACAATTTTCTCACCGACGCCCACAACAATCTCGGCGTCATTTATCTCGATCAGAAAAAACTGGACGAGGCGGAGCGGGCCTTTACCAGGACGGTGGAGATCGATCCGGAATTCAAGACCGGATATATGAACCTCGGCGTCGTCTACGATCGCAAGAACCAGCTCGAGCGCGCCCTTGAGATGTATAAGATCGTTCTCCAGAAATATCCCGATTATCCGCTCGGAATTATCAATCTGGGCATCGGATATCGCCGGCTCAACAATTTCGACGAGGCCATGGCTCAATTCCAGAAGGCGGTAAAGGTCAAACCAGATTATGCCAACGCGTGGAGTGAGATCGCCTATATTTATCTTCTCAAAAACCAGTACCCGGACGCGATAAAGAACTATCTCGTATCCTTGAAATACGATCCCAAATACCGTTACTCTCTGGCAAATCTCGGCTACTGCTATGCCCAGACCGGCGATAACGCAAACGCCGTAAAATATCTCAGACAGGCCAACGATTTCCATCCCGATTACGCCTGGCCCGCCGGGTATCTTGGCTGGCTTTACCGAAACAGGCTGAACGACGTCTCCACCGCCAAGTTCTGGTATGGCGAAGCGGCTAAACGGGACCCGAATAACGACGACTACAGGAAAAACCTCTCGGAACTGCAGTAAAATAGTTCATCTCTCGGCGTAAAAAAGGGGGATGGGTTTCTTGCCCATTTCCCCTTTTTTTTAAATCCACAGCGTAGACCCCATCCCTTAACAACTTTCAGTCACTTATCAACATATTATTCACTTGAAATGACCGGTTTATCCTCACGATATCCAGAATCCCGATTTTTTTTTTCGATACACTTTTTTTGGCGAATTAATTGGTTGCAAAAAAATAAGCTCTAAACTAGAGCAAGGGCAGCGCGGTGCTAACGGATTTTCTGACTTATTTCTGTCCGCCAAACGCATCAGATAAAATTATACAAACATTACTCGAACCAGTATTCAATTTATGAACAAAGTTATCCACATTTGTTGATAACCGGTGAGTCGTCTTTATGGTACAGGAAATATGGGTAAAGGTTCTTACTTCCGTTCAGTCCAGCATCAACAAGCAATCGTTTGATATGTGGCTGAAGGATACCGAACCGGTTTCCCTGTCAAACAACACCCTTAAAGTGAAGGTCTCCGATGATGTGGCCCGTCGCCATATATCCGAGAATTATTCCGCTATTATCTCATCGGCCATCGGCGCGATAACGGGGCAGAATATTTACTGCGAATTCGTAACTGGAAACGGTCATTCCAACTCCGCCGATTTTACCTCGCCTCCGGAGCCAGTGCCATCATCGGACAGCACCGATTACTCGGCCCAGCGACTAAATCCCAGATACACATTCGAAAACTTCGTCATAGGCCCTAACAATCAGCTTGCGCATGCGGCGGCCGTCTCCGTTTCACGCGCCCCGGCCACTCAATACAATCCCCTTTTCATTCACGGCGGCACCGGCCTTGGAAAAACGCACCTCATGCAGGCAATAGGACATCACATACTCAGGGAGCGGCCCTACCTCAAGGTCCTGTATGTCCCAAGCGAGGAGTTCGTCAACGAATTCATCCAGGCAATCCGCACCAATACCATTACGAGCTTCAAGATAAAGTATCGAAACGTCGACGTACTCCTCATCGACGATATACAGTTCATCGAAAAGAAGGAGCAAACCCAGGAGGAGTTCTTCCACACCTTCAACACGCTCCACAACAACAAGAAACAGATTATAATATCGAGCGATCGCCCTCCCAAGGAGCTTTCCACCCTCGAGGAGCGGCTTCGCACAAGGTTCGAATGGGGTCTTCTTGCCGACATTCAGCCGCCGAACCTCGAAACCCGAGAGGCCATTCTCCGCAACAAGGCGGAGCGCGACAACATGAACATACCGGACGAGGTTCTCAACTATATCGCCCGTCGTATAAAGTCGAGTATTCGCGCTCTTGAGGCCGCCCTTATTCGCCTTAACATGGTCGCGGTAGTAGAAAACGAGCCCATTACGATAGCGCACGCCAAGACGCACTTAAAGGATTTATTCGACGACGACACCCAGAAGAAGATATCCACCTCCGACATCATGTCCAGGGTTGCGGAGCGATTTGAGGTTTCCATAGACGACCTTACATCGAAAAGCCGGCACAGCCGCGTCGTTCTCCCCCGGTTTGTCGCCATGTACCTCACCAGAAAGCTTACCGATCTCACTACCATCGATATAGGCAGGGAATTCGGAGACAGGGACCACAGTACCGTGCTCAACGCGATGAACAATGTGGAAAAAATGATCAAGGAGGACGAGGAATTCAAAGAGCGGCTGGAGGACATGGTTGCCGAGCTCAAGTGCTGATCTACCGTTATTTCCCTCTTGATAACCGGTGTATATCCTTCTTTTTCATCTGTATTGATTGTTGATTGGTCTTCTTTTTTTTATAGGCTCTCTTTATCGAGTTTCGGACGCGGATAATTTTCTTATGTCTCATTAAGTTGTTGATTTTATAAACATGTTTGTTAAGGTGTAAAGAGCTGGATACATCAGCGGTTACGGGAGTTATCAACATATCCCAAGGCACTACTACTATTACGAAATATAATTATTTTTTTATATTATTAATAACAGTGCCGTTAAACCCGCGGGCAGCCTTCCATTTATCATCCCGGTGGAACGCCCGCATGTAGCGGTTTACGGCGGATAAATAAAAATCTTTAAGACGGAGAAGGATATGATTCTGACAATCGACAAGGATTCACTGCAGCGGTCTATAATGATCGCCGACTCGATAATATCGAGCAAGAACGTCAACACCGTCCTTTCGAACTGTCTTTTCAACATAACCCGCGATTATATGGAAATTATATCGACGGACAATGAAATAGGGATACGTACACGTCTCGACGCGGTAGCCGATGGAGATATGGCCCTTACCGCCAACGGTAAAAGGTTCGCCGGCATACTGAAGGAGTTGCCCAAGGGGGAAGTCGTCGTTGAAGTCGGCAATTCATATCAGGTAAATATCAAGACGAAGTCAAAGGACATCAAGGCCCTTTATACGCTTGTCGGGACATCGAAGGATGATTACCCGGCTGTGCCTTTTTTCGACGGAGAGAACGCCGTCGAGATCGGTCAGAGTGTATTGAAGGACATGCTCAGGAAGGTACTGCATGCGGCAGCTATCGATACGATAAAACCGGTCTTCAACGGCATTTACATGGTTTCCGAGCGAAAGGGAAGGCTGACCGTGGTGGCGACCGATTCGAGGCGTCTATCGATGGTTACAAGGGACGTTGAAAACGAGACCCAGCTCCCCGAGGGCGTGATAATTCCCCTTAAGACCGTGAACGAGATAGTAAGATTGCTTTCCGGCGGTATGTGCAGCTTTTCCTTTTTCGAGAACCAGTGTTTTTTCAAGGTCGGCGAGACGGACCTGGTCTCTAGAATAGTCGAGGGACAATTCCCGAACTTTCGGCAGGTCATTCCAAAAGAGCAGGGTATCACGGCCGTCATGGAGACGAAGCGACTGATGGATTCGGTGAGAAGGGCGATGGTATTTACAAAGGAACCTGCGAACAAGATAATACTAAGTTTCAACAGCGACAGCCTGCTCGTCGAGGCCAAAACGCAGGACCTCGGCGAATCGAGCGAGGAGATACCCATTGAGTCGAACGCGAAAGAGACGCTGCAGATAGGAATAAACGCCCAGTTCCTGATGGATTCCCTGAAGGACCTGGACGCAAATTCCATATCGATAGGTCTTACGGGCCAGATGAGCCCGGTAACGATAATGCCTGAAGGCGATCCGGATTGCCTTTCAGTCATTATGCCGATTCAGGTGAAGTCTTCGTAGACGATATGTCCATATGCCATGTTTGCGGCTCCGTTTGTAAGGGTCTGTAAAATGTTCGTTGAAAGCATCGTCTTGAAGAGGTTTCGAAACTACGATAACCTGGAGATCGAGTTTTCAGAAGGAACCAATTTCATCGTGGGGCCGAACGGCAGCGGCAAGACGAACATACTGGAGGCAATTTCCGTGGCGGCCAATATCCGCTCCTTCAGAGGCGCCGCTGATTCGGAAATGGTAAAATGGGGGGAGGAGTCCTATTTCTGCGGACTGTTCTTGGGCGATTCGCCCTTCAGGCAGATCGAAATTGGATACGCGTCCTCACCCGGATTTTCGAGAAAGAAGGCCAAGGTGGATGGCCGCGAGATCCATAGGGTCTCGGATTACTTTGGCAGGCTTCTTACTGTTATTTATTCGCCCTGTGATATATTGATATTAAATGGCGCGCCAGAGCTAAGAAGGCGTTTCTTCGACGCTATTCTGGCCCGCATAGACCGTGAGTATCTGTCCATGCTGGGGGAGTTCAGGAAGATACTCTCCTCGAGAAACAGGCTGTTGAAATCCATAGCGGATAGTAGAGGGACCGAAGCCGAACTCGATGTGTGGGACAATATGCTGGCCGAAAGCTCCTATGGCATATTGAAAAAAAGAATGGATTTTATTTCCTCTTTCACGCCCTCTTTCCGTGATGCGTACAGCGGAATCGCGGGCGGTGACAGCGTTCCATCCCTCGGCTATCAGTGCTGCTTTGGAGACCTTACGATACAGGGGATTAACGATAAAATACTTGGTTTGAGAAAGAAAGACATTGCCGCCGGAACGACCACCGCCGGGCCCCACAGGGATGATTATATTCTTTATCATGAGAACGGTCGTCTTTTTTCGGCCTGTTCGTCCCAGGGCCAGAAGAGGACAGCCTCTATCGCCTTGAAGAACGCGGAGCGAATTTCAATCGAGAAGGCAACCGGCGAAAGGGTGGTCGTTATGATTGACGATGTTTTTTCGGAGCTCGACGCTGAAAGAAGGGAGAACCTCGTTGAGTCGCTGCATGGTGAAAACCAGGTTATTTTCACCATGGTAAACACGGGATCCCTCGATACCATCGCTTTCAGCAACGCGCGCATGTTCAAAACAGGGCCCTCTGGGGCGGTGCGCGCTGAATGAAATTCAGGATCAGGGAAGATAGAATCAAAAAACCGACGCGATTCGGCGTATTGGTCGAGTCGATTTTGGAGCGGTTCAATTTAAGCGAGGAGTTTCTCGTTGAGGCCGTCCGGGCGAAGTGGCCCTCGGTAGTCGGTGAGCTCATCGCCACCCACAGCTTTCCCGACCGTATCCAGTCTGGAGTCCTGTATATCGCTGTCGACCACAACGTGTACGCGGGCGAGATAAGCATGATGCGTGAGGCCATTCTCGAAAGGGTTTCATCCGAGTGCTCCGTTGCAGGGCTTAGAGATCTAAGGGTCCTGGTGAGAAGAGACGTCTTTGCGGCGAGGCCTTCGCATGTCGGTAACGGCAGGGGTAAAGTGTGATGTTCATTCATATCGGCGGCAGGGTAATGGCCTCGGACAGAAGGATCGTAGGAGTATTCAACACCGAGACGCTCGGCATGTCATCGGACAATGCGCGCCACCTTATCGGAGCGGGTGAGGATGACAGGACCGTCGTCATAGACAGGAACAATGAAAGGCTTTTCGGCATAGTAAGCCCTTTCACCGTGATTAAACGTGGGCTCGACGAGGAAGATTTTATCTGGAGAAGGCAAAATGAGCAGTGATTACAGTGCGGACAAGATACAGATTCTGGAGGGCCTGGAAGCGGTACGCAAGCGGCCCGCCATGTACATAGGCTCCACAGACCACAACGGACTTCATCATCTGGTCTATGAGGTCGTCGATAACTCCATCGACGAGGCGCTGGCCGGCACATGCGATACGATCGTCGTGACCATCCGCTCGGACAATTCCATCGAGGTGATCGACAACGGCCGGGGTATACCGGTTGAAATCCACCCTGTATATAAAATCTCCGCACTGGAGATAGTGCTTACGAAGCTCCATGCCGGCGGCAAGTTTGACAACCAGTCGTACAAGGTTTCAGGCGGCTTGCATGGCGTAGGCGTTTCCGTTGTGAATGCGCTGTCATCCGAGATGAAGGTCGAGGTGTACCGGGACGGCAGAGCCTATGCGCAGAGCTACGCGAGGGGCGTTCCTAAGGAAAAAGTAAAGCAGACTGGGGAAACGAAAAAGACGGGAACACGCGTGATCTTCAAACCAGACACAAAGATTTTCGATACGACCGAGTACAACTTCGACACGCTTGCACGAAGGCTCAGGGAACTCGCCTTTCTGAACGCGGGGGTCAAAATCATCCTGCGTGACGACAGGGGAAAGGGAAAGGAGAGTGTTTTTCAGTTCAAGGGGGGCATAGTTTCCTTCGTCCAGCACCTGAACGAAAACAAGGTTTCCATTACGAAGAAGACCATCTATTTTCATTCAGTCCGGGAGATGGTGGACATAGAGGTCGCCATGGACTACATAGACTCCTATAACGAGATGGTCTATACCTACGCAAACAATATCAATACCAAGGAGGGAGGGACGCATCTTATAGGGTTCAAATCGGCCCTTACGCGCGTGCTAAACGAATCGCTTAAAAAAGAGGGGCTTGATAAAAAGATGTCCCAGCTTACCGGCGATGACGTTCGTGAAGGTCTTGTGGCCATAGTGAGCGTAAAACTTCCAAACCCGCAGTTCGAGGGCCAGACGAAGATGAAGCTCGGCAACGGCGAGGTGAAGGGCATCGTTGAGTCCGCGACGAACGAGAACCTTGGACAGTTTTTCGAGGAAAATCCCCAGGTGGTCAGGAAGATCCTGGAAAAGTGCATAATGAGCGCACAGGCGCGCCTGGCGGCAAAAAAGGCGAAGGAGCTTACAAGGCGTAAGAACGCCCTTGAAAACGACACCCTTCCGGGAAAACTCGCCGATTGTTCGGAGCGCGACCCCTCGCAGTGCGAACTGTACCTTGTGGAGGGGGATTCGGCCGGAGGTTCGGCCAAGCAGGGGCGCGACAGGCGTTTCCAGGCGATCCTGCCGCTTAAGGGAAAGATACTCAATGTCGAGAAATCGCGTCTGGACAAGGTTCTATCGAACGAGGAGATAAAGACCATAATAACCGCCATCGGTTCGGGGATAGGGGACGAGTTCGATGCCGGAAAGGTGCGCTATCACAAGATAATAATCATGACCGACGCTGACGTTGACGGCTCTCATATCAGAACGCTCCTTTTGACCTTCTTTTTCCGCTACATGCCGGAGCTTATACGCAGCGGTTTCCTGTATATTGCGCAGCCTCCGCTTTACAGCATAAAGTCGGGAAAGGACCTGCATTATGCCTATTCGGACGAGGAGCGGGATAAAATCCTCAAGGGTATCGATAAGGCCAAGGCGGGAATACAGCGCTACAAGGGTCTCGGCGAGATGAACCCGGAGCAGCTTTGGAAGACCACCATGGACCCCGATCACAGGACCATACTCCAGGTGAACATGGAGGACGAGGTGGAGGCCGAGGACGTATTCACGGTGCTCATGGGCGACGCCGTGGAACCCAGGCGGAAGTTCATCGAAGACAACGCGCGCAATGTGAAAAACCTGGATCTGTAACGGCCGTCCAGGCGGTACAGAACGATTGACGGAGGAAGAACCGGACGTGGCGAAGAAGGACTCCAAAGAGGGCAGGGACCTGTTTCAGAAGATCATCAACATCGAGATCGAAGACCAGATGAAGGACGCCTATCTGGCCTATGCCATGAGCGTCATAATGGGCAGGGCGCTTCCTGACGTGCGTGACGGCCTCAAGCCGGTGCACCGGCGGATTCTCCACGCCATGAACGAGCGCGCATGGAGAAGCGACCGGCCTTATGTAAAATCGGCCAAGATAGTCGGTGAGGTCATAGGCAACTTCCACCCGCACGGCGACGCGGCCGTGTACGATACGATGGTTCGAATGGCCCAGGATTTTTCCATGCGTATACAGCTTATTGACGGACAGGGAAACTACGGGTCCGTGGACGGCGATCCCCCGGCGGCCTACCGGTACACAGAGGCGCGGCTGGCCACTCTGGCCGAGGAGCTCCTTAAGGATATCGACAAGGAGACCGTCGACTTCGTCGCCAATTTCGACGAATCGCGGAAGGAGCCGACCGTGCTCCCCGCGGCGTATCCCAATCTGCTTGTAAACGGTTCCTCCGGTATCGCGGTCGGCATGGCGACGAATATCCCCCCGCACAATCTGGGGGAGGTGATCGACGGCACCATCGCGCTTATCGACAACCCGGATATAACAATTCGCCAGCTCATGAAGATTATCAAAGGGCCGGACCTACCGACCGGCGGAATCATCATGGGTTCCGACGGAATCGCAAAGGCCTATTCGACCGGTCGGGGCAGCGTCGTGGTGCGGGGAAGGGTGGATATAGAGGAGGACAAAAAGGGGCGTGAGACCATCATTGTAAGTGAAATACCATATCAGGTCAACAAGGCCGCGCTCGTAACCCGAATAGCCGATATGGTCAACAACAAGGAGCTCGAAGGCATCGCGGAGCTACGCGATGAGTCCGACCGTTCGGGCCTTCGAATAGTTATCGGCCTTAAAAAGGACGCCAACAGCAACATCATCCTAAACCAGCTTTACAAGCATACCCCGCTTCAAACGTCGATCGGCATCATCCAGCTCGCCCTGGTCAACAACGAGCCGAAGGTGCTCGACCTTAAGGGCCTGCTTTCAAATTACATCCTTCACCGTAAAGTGGTGGTGACGCGCAGGACCCAGTTCGAACTGAAGCGCGCCGAGGAAAGGGCGCATATCCTGCAGGGGCTAAAGATCGCACTGGACAATATCGACGAGGTTATAAGCATCATCCGCTCGTCCAAAACGGTCGACGAGGCCGACGAGCGGCTTAGAAAGCGTTTTAAACTCTCGCCCGTACAGTCGAAGGCGATACTCGAGATGCGCCTGCAGCGGCTTACCAGCCTGGAGGTCAAAAAAATCGTCGAGGAACTGCGGGACCTCCTGAAGCTGATCGAGGAGCTCAAGGCCATACTGAAGAGCGACAAGCGCATTCTCGGCATCGTAAAGGACGAGCTTTCGGCCGTTAAGACGAAATTTTCCGATCAGCGTCGGACCGAGATACTGGTGGGCGCCGAGTCCTCCACCTCGTTCGATGTGGAGGACCTCATCGCCGACGAGGATATGGTGGTGACGGTCACAAACGACGGGTTTATCCGCCGCCTCGCCGTCGACACGTTTAAAAAACAGCGCCGCGGCGGCAAGGGGGTGACGGGGATGTCGTCCAAGCGGGAGGACTTCATCAAGGTGATGATGGTCGCCGCCACTCACGACACCATTTTCCTCTTCTCGAACAAGGGGAAGATCTTCGGCATGAAGACCTATGAACTCCCGGAGGCCTCTAAGACAAGCCGCGGAAAATCGCTCAAGGGAATGATCAACCTCTCCTCGGGGGAGGACATCACCGCAATATGCGCCGTCCCCGACCTTGAAAGTGAAATGTATATCTGCATGGTGACCAAGGGCGGAATATTGAAAAAGACCTCGATAGAGGATTTTCGAAACGCCAGAAAGGGCGGTATAATCGCGATAAATCTAAAAAAGGAGGACGAACTCTCCGAGGTCAAGCTCGTCAGAGGGGATGACGATGTCGTTATCGCCTCGCGCAAGGGGCTTCTCGTAAGGACCAATATCCGTTCAATGCGTCCGATGGGTCGGAACTCGTCCGGCATAATCGGAATGCGCCTTTCCGCCGGCGATATGGTGATCGGGATGGACGTGGTAAAGAAGAACTCGTCCCTCTTCGTGGTCACCGAGGGAGGCTACGGAAAGAAGATGGATTACCGTAACTTCGCGACCAAGGGCAGGGGCGGCAAGGGAATGGCGTATCTGAAGGTTTCGGATAAAAACGGCCCGGCCTCGGGTATCCGCTCGGTATTTCCGAAGGATGAGATAATCATCGCCTCGAAGGCGGGAATGACCATCCGGCTTTTGGCTCAGGATGTATCCGTTCAGGGGAGGGCCACGGTCGGGGTGAAACTGCTCGAGCTTGGCGAGAATGACATGGTTACCGATTTCGCGGTCATCTCCGAAGAGCTGTAATCGTAGGCGGGTCCGGAGTACGAAAGAGCGCGGGAAACCGCGCTCTTTCGATTCGGTAAAAGTTCGGCGCGCTCACTCCCTCACGATATAGCTCTCGGCGTAGCGCGAATCATCCTGTATCTCGTTCAGGATGTCGATGGCGCGGCCCTTTGTGGCGATGGGCCCGATGCGCACCCTGAAAAAGTTTTTTCCGCTTATCCTCGCCCGGTCCACATAGGCGTCGAAGTTCATTTTTTTAAGGTTTTCTATCTCCGCCTCGGCTTTCGCCTTCTTGTCGAAGGAGGCAACCTGTACCGAGTATTCCCCCCTCGCGGCGCGGGCCGTGGCCTTTTGGTCCACCGAAACGACCTCCACAGTTTTTTGTTTCCCCGGTTTCTCTCTTTTTTTGACCGCCTGTTTCTTTTCCGGCTTGTTGGTTTCAGCGGGCAGCATAGCCTTTGTGGAATCGGGCGTGGGGGGTATTATCTCCTTGATGGCCTCGGAGGTCAGCAGGTCATGCGAGGGCGAATGCTTTTCCATCGCCGCGAACTCGTTGATTTTGGCCGGGGCGGTTCTGTCCTTTTCGGCGGAACCGGGGGCCAGTAGTCTGTCGATCTCGGACTGCGCGTTCATCATGTTTTCATCCCCCGATGGAAGCTTCGCCGGGGAGATCGAGTCCGCGGGCAGATCGAGGATGGAGTCCCTTCCGGCGACGATGTCACCGGGCTTTTCATGCGACTTGTACAGGTTCATTCCGAGGAGAAATGATATGACTATCACCCCGATCGCGACCGATGCGACGATGATGATTCGCGGCGTGTCGAGATTGACGGTGTACATGCTCTTCTCTTTTATTCCCTTCTGGTGGAATTCTTCAAAGTGTTCCATATCTCTACTACCTGCCTCCTGGTGTTTTCCAGAGCGCCCGAATTGTCGATTACATAATCGGCCCTTTCAATCTTTTCATTGAGAGAAATTTGGTTTTTAAGCCGTTCCTGTATCTCCTCTCTGCTGATATTGTCGCGCAGCTCCCCCCGTTCGAGGACCTGGTCGGTGTCGGCCGTGACAACGATATTGTAGTCCATCAACCGGTCGAAGCCGCTTTCAAAGAGGAGCGGGGTATTTACCATGAAAACGGCGCCTGGATCGCTTTGAAATATCTCCGTGACCCTCCGTAAAATGAGGGGATGTGTTATAGCGTTGAGGCGCTTGACGCTTTGGCTGTCCTTGAACACGAGCCTCGCGAAGCCCCTTCGGTCGAGCGCACCGTCCTCGGCGAGGATGCCCGGACCGAATTCCTCGACGAGTCGGAGGAGGCCCTCCGTGCCGGGCTCTACCACATCCCGTGCGATGATGTCCGTATCTATAACGCGGGCGCCGAGTTCCTCGAACATGGCGCACACCGTTCCTTTGCCCGAGGCGAATATTCCAGTTACGCCGATCTTCATTCCTTTTTCTCCATTTCGAGCATGTGCGTCATCTTTCGTCTTGCCGATTCTACGACCGCGCGAGGGGCGCCCTCGCCAAGCGATGCCGTGATAAGGCGCCCCAGAACATCATCTTCGGACAGGACCTCCCTTAGATCTCCAAAAAAGGGCCTTTCCGGCTTGATAGGGGTAGGTAATGGAAGGGCGGGTACGGCTTCGATCGCTGTTGAATGTTGGATTCCCTCGAAAAAGCGCTCGGCGGAGAGCTCGTCGGCCCCCTGTAGCCTCACGCCGGTAGGTTCGAGCCGGTGGATATTCCGAATGGATTCCCGTCTTAGGAGCGATTCGATCGAGGAGCGGTAGGCCTCGAACGACCTCCTGCTGAAGCGTCCGTCCACGAGATGCCCCCCGCTTGACTTGAAGATGTAAGACAGGTTTTGCGATTCCACCGGATGAAAGCGGTTCTGAAAGTACAGCGCGAAACGCCGCTGATAGGCGCTGTTTCGGGCGTAGATGGCGTGGTCGGTAAAACAGAAATCGAATCCGGCAAGTGCTATGGGGGAGAGTCCGAGGCGATGGGCCAGAAGCAGGGCGTCCCCGGCAACCGTCCCGGTAAGGGAGTCGATTGAGCCGATCGAGCCGGGGCGCAATTCATCGAGAAGCTGGGATGCCGGATGCGAGTTGAGCGAGATGTAACCGGCCCGCCGGCGCGGCGCGAGCGGATAGGAGGTCGTCGAAAAGACGGTAGCGAGCGAATCGGGCCAGGCGTGCGCAAAGTGTTCTAAGACGTGTTGCTGGGGATCGATGGAGACGGCGAGATCGGGGATGATGCCGGCGGCGGAAAGCGAGGAAACGGCCGAGTCCACCGCGAGGACAACGACGCGCGAGCGCGCCTTTCTCAGATGTGGTACAACCCCATCGAGCGTCGGACCGGAGGTGACTACGACTCCGGGCAGGCCGGAAAGACGGCCGAACAGCGAGGAGACCGGCACGAAGCGATCGATGGCGGTCAGGTTGAGGATGGCGTTGCGGAGATAGCGCGGTCCGAAGGCGGCCTTTGTCGCTCTATTCCCCCCGAAACGGTCGACAGCCCTCTGGACAATCTCTTTGACCCTTCCGTAATACTCCGGAAAGAGGCGTATGGAGGGGGGGTGCTCTATAACCTGGATTCCCCTTTCCACTCCCGTGTCCAGTAGATCGAACAGGATCCCCTCAATTTCTTCCGATGAAGCACCGGATAAAAGCCGAGTTTTCGGCCCATTCAGGAAGGAGGTGAGTGGGTTTCGCGCGATTTCATTTTCTATGCCGGGCAGAATGTCGATGAGTAGAATCCGGCGGTAGTTGATGCCCTCGGCGGTCAGGGGCAGCAGGTGATAGCCCAATCCGACGCCTAAAACAACGAGTACATCGTATCTTTCGGGGTGGAATTCGGCCTCGAGAGATGAGCCCTCGCGGGAAGGGGATATCCTGCTGTGCAGATAGGTGCGCGATCCGCCCCGCGGCACGGCTAAGGTGGGCAGGCCTTCACGCGAGGCTTCCACGATGAAGCTGGGCGGTCTATCCATAGTTTAATAATCGATAGAATCCCCCCGATAGTTTCGCCTTTTATATGTCTTAGAACACCCTGTTCATTCTATGAGCCGGAATTCCGTGCGCCGGTTCTGCTCATCATGGCCGGGGCCCTTTTTGTGGACCTTGGGCTCGGACGCCCCTGCGCCCCGGACCGTGAGTCTCGAGGCGTCAATTCCCTTATTTACCAGATAGTCCCTGACCGCACGGGCGCGCTCGAGGCTCAGCTTTTTATTAAAAGAATCAGCCCCGTGAAGGTCGGTGTGCCCAACGATCTGAAAACGCAGGGATGGGCTCTTTTTTAAGTAATCCGCCAGCGCGTCCAGATAGGGAATCGATTCGGGCTTGATTCGGGCCGATTCGAAGTCGAAGTGAATGGCGTGAATATCGAAACGCGCCTCTTTTTCGATCGGTGAAAGCTCCAGCACAAGGGGTTTGCCCGCGGCCCTAACTATGTCTATGGTTTCGAAGAGCGGAAGATAGCCCTTCTCGCTGATATTCAGGTCTATGGATTTTACCGCCGGGTTGTAGGTGATCGTAGCCCGCCCTCTGGAATCGGTCCTCTTCTTGAGCTCCGCGGTGAGCGCCTCCGCGCCCTCCCGCTCGACCCTGGTGAACAGATTGAGCTCGGTCTCGACGGGTTTGCCCGTCTTTTTATCGCGGACGATGATCGTAAGCGGCTCCGCCTTTACGATGGTTGAGCTATAGATATCGTATAGCCCCATGCCGCCTTCCCGATTGGAGCAGAAATAAAGGCTATCGCCGATGATGGACAGGTGAACGTCGTTGCCGGGCGAGTTAATCCCCGGCCCCAGGTTTACCGGAGGGCCGATACGTCCGTCTTCGAGCGGGGCGAAATAGAGGTCCCATCCGCCGTATCCGCCTGGGCGGCGGGAAGAGAAGAAAAAGCCCTTTCCGTCGGGAGCGGGGCTTAGGCTGATGTCCTGCTGTCCGGTGTTGATCGGCGAAGGCATGGGTCTGGGATTTACGAAAGAGCCGTCGCCGTTGTCCTCGCGGTATTCAGCGCTCATGATATAGGCGCGTTCGATGTTGCCGAATGGCCACGTAGTATAGTAGAGTGCCGTCATGTCCCGGCTCAGGCAGGGGGAGCGCTCGTGATGGGCCGTGTTTACCGTTCCCGGGAGGCGTATTGGGCGCTGCCATCGGCCTTGGATGTTCTGGCTGACGTAAATATCATAGGATACCCGGATCCTGCCGGAAGCGTCGGCCGGCATTTCGAGGCTGCCGTCCCTGTCGGAGGCAAAGAAAATAAAGGCCCCATCCGGGGTGATAAAAGGGGTCTCGTCGTTGTACGGTGAGTTGATCTCGGCGATGGCGCGGGCCTCGGTCCATCGACCGCCCTCTCTCCGGCATATATAGATATTCTGGTATGGCTCGCCCAGGCGCTTTGAGTTGAATACCATTGTGTTTCCGTCGGCGGTGAAGGAAGGGGCGAAATCGTCGAAAGGGGTGTTGATCTCCGGGCCCATGTTTACGATCTTATCCACCTGGAGGGGAAGCACCTGAGCGACGAGGATTGCGGAGATGGATGCCGCCAGTATGAGAGCCGGCAATGCCGTAATACACGCGAGCCCTTTCATCGTTTCGATCCCTCCGGTTTGTAGTTCGGATGTCGATTGATCGGGCCCTTCCGGGTTTTTCCTGAAGGGCCTCTCTTTTTCGGAGGCCGGAATTATTGTCGTCCGGCGCCCAAAGGACCATCCTTAAAAAAAGGCTAAAGGCTCGATAATGAAAAGGCAAATAAAAAACATGACGGGAGGACGGCCGGACCGTAAAGTCCTTGCGAACGCGGGCGGATGGGGTAGATTTTGAGCATGCGAATAGATTTTCATACCCATATTTTTCCGGAGAGTGTGGTCCGCGACCGGGATGGCCATTTCGACGACACCGACTTCGGCATCCTGTATTCCTCTCCGAAAGCCCGCATGGCTACCGCCGGAGAACTTTTAAGCGCCCTCGATGAAAACGGTATCGACGCGGCGGTGGTGATGGGATTTCCGTGGGCCGACCCTGACCGCCTTTCAAGGCACAACGAGTACCTGCTTGAATCCGCGCACGCTTCCGGGGGGCGCATAATCCCGTTCCGCGGCCTGAGTGCAAAGGACGCGGACGAGGTCGATCGGGACATAGGCCTCGCGCGCGCAGACGGTTTCCTAGGGATCGGCGAGATCTCCTTCTATTCGGAAGGCCTTGGGGCCGAATCGGCCGGGCTGCTCTCGGCTATTCTTTCGGCCGCACGGGAGGCGGCTCTGCCCGTCTGCCTGCACGTTAACGAGCCGGTCGGGCATTTCTACGCCGGCAAGTACGCAAGCGACTTCGCGGCGCTCTACGAGGCCATACGCGCCGTTCGGGGGCACCCGGTGGTGCTGGCCCACTGGGGAGGCGGAATACTGTTCTATGAGCTTATGCCCGAGGTAAGGGAGGCGTTCGAAGGGGTGTATTACGATACGGCCGCGTCGCCGTTCCTGTACCGGGACGATATCTATATGGCGGCGCGTTCGATCGTCGGGGCGGGTAAGATCCTCTTCGCATCGGATTATCCTCTGACGGGATACGCAAGATATCTCGACGCGATCGAAGCGGCGCCCTTCTCCGTGGAGGAGAAGCGCGCCGTTCTGGGGGAAAACGCCCGCAAGCTCCTGGGCCTTAGGGGCTGAGGGCACGAATAGTCGGGCGCCGTATCTTAAAGCCTAGGGACTATTTTGAACCGCCCTGTATCTTTTTAAGCCTGGCCTCGCCGACCTTTGCCTTGAGCTCCGGATCGCTCTCGACCTTCTGGGCGTAGTCCTCGTACTCTTTGAGCGTATGGTTGTATTTCTTTACGATGGCCTCTTTGGACTCCGGAGTGAGATCGGTCTCGAAGACCTCCCCCTCGATTTTGAGAAATTCCTCCGGCGTCATCTCGCCCGATTTTTTAGAGCATGAGGCCGAAAGAGCCAGTGCGACAACGGCGACGAGCAGCAAGCGTGCGTATCTCATACTACCTCCTGGAAATCCCCATGTATCTTCGGCGCTCCCCACGCGGTGAATGATCCGGTAGCGGTCGTACCGTGATGTACGATGATTATGCCCCGAAAATGGCTTATGTCAAGAGAAATTAGAGATATTGTCCATAGTGCCGTTTGCCACCGGTTTTTTATCTTTTAAAAGTCGAGGCAATTATTCTTGAAAAAAAAGGCGCGGACAAGGTAAATGCTGACGGATGTTCGGGTGTGCATCCAATTACGCCACGCGGGGTGGACGATGATACCGGTTAAGAGGCTGAAGGAGCTCTCGAGGGAAGAGCTTGACTCGCTATTCAACCGATTCGGCGGGGATTTCAGCGAGATCATGATGGACTCGGTGATTCCCATCGTAAACGACGTGCGCTCGTGCGGGGACGAGGCCGTGCGCCATTATACCGAGCGCTTCGACGGTGCGAGGATCGAGGCACTTATCGCGACCCCGGAGGAGATGGAAAGCGCGACAGCCCGCTTCGATAAAAAGGCCCTCGATGCCTTCCGCAGGGCAAAGGATAACATCGAAGAGTTCCACGGCCACCAGAAGCGCGAAAACATCCGGTACACGCGCGCGGACGGAACGACCCTGGGTGTGCGGTACGAGGCCATGGAGAGCGCGGGCCTTTATGTGCCCGGGGGGAAGGCATCATATCCGTCTTCGGTTCTTATGGGCGCGATACCCGCACTGATCGCCGGGGTGAAGGAGATTACGGTCATCACGCCGCCGGACCGCACGGGCATGGTCCCCGACGGGGTGCTTGCCGTGTGCGGACTTTTGGGGGTGACGCGTGTGCTTAAATCCGGCGGCGCCCAGGGGATAGCGGCGTCCGGTTTCGGTACGGAGAGCGTGGCGAAGTCCGATATCATCGTTGGGCCGGGCAACATCTATGTAACGGCGGCGAAGACCTACCTTTTCAGCATGGGAATCGTTCAGATAGATTCGATGGCCGGGCCGAGCGAGGTGCTCATCATAGCCGACGGCACGGCCGAACCCTCCTGGGTGGCCTGCGATCTCCTCTCCCAGGCCGAGCACGAGGAGCGGGCGCTCGCGGTGCTGGTGACCACCTCGGAGGAGCTTGCGCGCAGCGTCATCGCCGAAATCGAGAGGGACATTTCCCTCGGAGGGGGAAGGATAGAGATAAAGAGGAAGGCCCTGGAGCATGCTGTCGTTATACTCGTCGATTCGATCGACGAGGCCATAGAATTTTCGAACCGCTACGGCCCCGAGCACATGGAGCTTATGGTTCCCGACCCGCTCGCCTACCTGGACCGCATACGCAATGTGGGTTCCCTCTTTCTCGGAGCGCACGCTCCCGTGGCCGTGGGGGATTATTATTCGGGCACCAATCACATACTGCCCACGGGAGGCGCCGCTCGTTTTTCCTCCGGCGTGTCGGTGGAGACCTTTCTGCGGCGCACCACCTATCAGCACCTGACTCCCGAAGCGCTTCGCGGGGCCCTGGAGCCGGTCCTGGCCATGTCCAGCGTGGAGGGCTTCGAGGACAAACACGGAGGCTCCGTGGAGATCCGTTTTAGGAAATAGCCCCGGCGCTCCGAGGCGCTGCAGAAATTCGTTTTTGATTTGTATGCGCCCGGATATATGATATGGTAGCTTAGCCCGCGTGCGAATTGGGGCCGGGCTAAAACTCACTCCGGAGAGGTGACGTAATGCCGGCTCATTTCGAACTACCGCCGTTTACCCCTCCCGACTTCTCCGAGGCGCGCTTTGCCGATTGTCCGACGGCGCGCACCGAACCGGCCGAGGCGGACGGCATAGCCCCCGACGGGTATCATTCCACCAGCATCTATCCCGAGTACATTCAACTGGAGAAAGGGCTATGGAAACCGCTCTCTTCATCCAGGATGGACTGCGTGGTCGTCGTTCGGGGCGGGGAGCTCGATGTGAAGGAGTTCAGGCGTATTAAAAAGGGAGAGGCGGTGCTTATGGGCAGGACCGAGGAGGGCGAGGAGGGGGTCTTCGTCCACACGACCGGTTTTGCCGGGGATGAACGGCGAGGGGAGAAATTCTCGTTTCATACGCGGCGGACCAGGGAAACTCCTTTCTCCCGCGATTACGACCGAATGTATGAGCTTCTACGCCACGAACGGGACAAGGGCAGGAT